>ERZ1673696.47-NODE-47-length-131195-cov-7.770871_pt1 | contig 131195 bp, 182 predicted proteins | sample MGYA00580226_ERZ1673696 | MGnify/ENA primary metagenome ERZ1673696 (study PRJEB41218, sample SAMN15661743) | gut metagenome | host: Homo sapiens | place: Canada: London | collected 2015-08-20/2019-03-30 | study: EMG produced TPA metagenomics assembly of... | reverse complement strand
GCAGCGCCAGCCCCAATGATAAAACAGCATACATCATGTTCCGAGCCTCCTTCTTAGATTTGTGGTATGTTACCATCGGCAGATAGACTTTATAAGGGTCTGTCTGCCGATTTTTTCGCTTTGGGTGTCAATAAGACACCCTTGATTGGACGGCGAGGGTGTCTATTGCACACCCTGGATTTCAATTTTTTTGCAAAATTTTTGGATTTTTTGTTATTCACCATGCTGTTTTTTCGGGAGGGGTAGTGAGGGGGTATCTGAAAAAACAGAAAACCGCTCTCGGCAACATTGCCGGAAGCGGTCTGGAGGTGGTTTATGAACAAACAGACACATCGGACCTGCGTCCGCATGAGTGCCAAAGAATACAACCGGCTCATGGAACGAAGCAGGGCGGCAGGGCTGTCTGCCAACGCATGGCTTATGGAGCAGCTCGCCGGCAATCGTCCCATCATCAGTCGGAACGGCATCATGTCGGACTTTCTCTGCCTGCTCAATCAGAAGGGGCGGGAGATCAACACCGTGGCTCGTGCCTTCAACAGCGGATATGGCACGGCAGAGAGGCTCCAGCAAGCACTCGACTGTCTGAAGGACATTGCCCAGGCAGCATACGAGGTCAGGAAGGAGGGATTCACCCATGCGCCGTAAGCGCAAAAAGCCGCTTCACAGAGGGAAACTGCGGGACAACAGCAAAAGCATCTCTGTCCGGATGACAGAGGAACAATTTCAAAGGCTGGAACGCTATCGGGAACTGACCCGCCTGCCGGTCACCACCTATTTCCGCAAGCTCATTGCAGAGAGCGAGATCGTGGAAAGACCCAGCCGGATCAGGTTTCGGCTTCACGAGGAAGTCAACAAGATCGACTCCAATATCCGCCAGATTCTGCGGAATCCCCGCGCAAAGGAACTGGACCGGGAGGCGGCGGACAGAATCCGTTTCCTGCTGGAACACATTCTCGAACAGGCCTACCACATAAACGCATACCATGATCTGAGCCACAAGGACGGGCAGTAAACACCCGCCCGTTCGCCCTGTGCCGCACCGTGCGGCGTTCTTCCGCACCGGGCAGCGCCCTGCCCGTCCCCTCCGGCAGAGGCCCCCACAGGCGGCGTGTGGGCAAACTCGATCCAAATAACACAAGGAGAGCCTATGGAGCAAAAAGCCAATATCACCATCGATAAGGAGCATATCACCGTGGAGCGGACGCAGACAGCCTGCGGGCGGGAGATTCGGGTCATCTCCGTGTTTCCCCGGCATGGCAGCGAAACCGTGGAGGACAAACTGAAAGCCCTGGCGGAACTGGATTTCCGGCAGGGAAAGCTGTGCGCGTAAAGTGCTGGACATTTCAGACCGTTCGGGGTATTGTGGTGTCGCAATGCTCTGAACGGTTTGACAAAGAAAAGGAGGACTGTATGAATCAGTCAAACCAAATCAGGAAAACCGCTCTTTACTGCCGTCTCAGCCAGGACGATGGGATAGAGGGCGATTCCAACTCGATCCAGAATCAAAAATCTATCTTACGGAAGTTCGCGGAAGATCACCATTTCCCCAGCCCCTGCTTTTATGTGGATGACGGTTTTTCGGGAGGAAACTTCCAAAGACCGGCGTTCCAGCAGATGATCTCAGACATGGAAAACGGCGAGATCGGAATCATCGTGACCAAGGATCTCAGCCGCCTCGGTAGAAATCAGCTCCACACGGGACTCTACATCGAGGAACGATTCCCCATGTTCGGCGTCCGCTACATCGCCATCAATGACAATGTGGACACCGACAGCAGCGAGAGCAATGACCTCATGCCGTTCAAAAATTTGTTCAATGAGTGGTTTATTCGGGACACCAGCCGGAAGATCCGTGCGGTTCTGAAGGCCAAAGCGGAACGGGGCGAACGGCTGGGGACCAGAGCGCCCTATGGCTACCGAAAGGACCCGGACACGAAAAAACTAATCGTAGATGAGGAGGCGGCAGCCATCGTCCGCAGGATCTTTGCTATGTGCGCCGGCGGCAGCGGCCCCAGCCAAATTGCCCGCATTCTCAAGAAAGAGCATATCCTGACGCCTACCATGTACGCCTACAGCAAGTACGGCATCACGCACGTGGGGCTGGATACACAACGCCCATATCACTGGTCTGGGGATACTGTGGCGGATATGCTGGAGAACGAAATCTATCTGGGCAACACCGTCAACATGAAGTACAGCACGAAGTCCTACAAGGACAAGCGTAGAGCAGAGCATTCACGGGAGGAATGTCTGGTCTTTGAGAACACCCATTCCGCTCTCGTTACACAAGAAGTTTGGGACATTGTACAGCGGGTACGAAAGAGCAAGCGCCGAAGAACCAATATGGATGAGCAGAACAAGTACTCCGGCCTTGTGTTCTGTTCCGACTGCGGCTCCAACATGGTGCTGCACCGGGCGCATACCATGTCCGCCAGCTATAATCACTTTACCTGCCGCACCTACAAGAAGGATGGAGAAGCCTGTACGGGCCACTATATTCGAGAGTGCGTTCTAGATGAAGTGGTGCTGGAGGACTTACGGAGAGTAACGGCCATGGCACGGGAACATCCGGAAAAGTTCGCCGCCTACATTGGCAGCAAGCAGTCCGCCGAGCTTCAGCGGGAGATCCGCAGGCAGGAGAAAGAACTGGCCGCCATGCGGAAGCGGAAAATGGAATTGGACACCATCTTCAAGAAGCTGTATGAGGATAGCGTGCTGGGCCGTATCACCACGGAGCAGTTCCAAATGCTCTCCGGCAGCTACACGGAAGAACAGAGCTGCATCACAGCCGGTATTCCACAGAAAGAGAGTGAGATCCAGTGCCTGCGGGAAACGGTGAGCGGGACGGACAGCTTCCTTGATAAGGCGAAGCGGTACACGGATATCACGGAACTGACGCCGGAGTTGCTGCGGCTGTTCATTGAGAAGATCGTGGTTCACGAGAAAGAGGTAAAGTGGTCTAAACACGCTCCCCAGACCGTGGAGATCTACTACAACGGCATTGGCTATGTCGGCAGCGGTCAGCAGGATGTGGAAGAAGCACTGGAAGCACCGGAATCCCTACAAACCCAGGACACAGAGAAGCCCCGGCAGGCATCGTAAACACGATGACCTGCCGGGGTATCCCAGGAATCACTTGTTACCCCTGTGAGGGGGGAACAAAAGCCCCGCCTTTTTCATTCATTAGAAGGGAAGCTCATTATCATCATCATCATCTTCCTGCACCGCAGGAGCAGGCTTAGCAGCCTTCGCAGGAGCAGTGTTGTCGCTGGTTGACTCACTCTTTGCCTTTGCCTCGGCAAAGCCGACTTCCTCTGCAACGATATCAGTTACGGTGCGCTTCTCACCATCTTTTTCGTAGGTGTTATTCTGGAGGCGACCCCAGATGTTAATTGCGTTGCCCTTCTTGAAATATTTTTCAATGAACTCAGCAGATGTGCCGAAGGCACTCACCCGAAAGAAGTCTGCTTCTGGATGCTCCTGTCCCTTAACCAGACGGCGATTAACCGCCACTCTGAAATTTGCAACTTTATTGCCATTCTCGCCAATAACCTTTACTTCTGGGTCAGCGGTCAGCCGTGCGCCGCCCAGAAACACCTTATTATTCCACATCGTTATGTACCTCCGTCATATCACACATTGCCTTATAGGTTTTTCTTGCCGTATCGATGTCTGAAATCTTCTTGTAGTTTGCCGTTCCGCAAGCTTCCATGATTGCAGCGCCGACATCAGCCTTTGGAATACCAGAAGCAATGAGCTCTTTTGCCTTAACATCAATCATCTCGATTGCCTTAGCAAGCTTATCTTCTGCACTAACCTCTGCTTTTACCGGCTTTGTTTTAGGATCAACCCTCTCTCCAGAGTTTGCCCAGTCATAGATCTTCTCTCCATCTTTCTCCGTAAGGACTTCATAGCGTCCCTCAAAAATGTGAGTGTTGTCCTTCATTGCATCCGCAACATGAGTGTCCTGAGCAAGGTTAAAAGTGACCGTGAAGTTGTACTCCGTATTGTCTCTCTGTTTGAAACCAATGCCAACTTTCTTCGGAGTCTGCTTACCGTTCTTCTCTTCAAGGACATATTCGTCCTTGCCTCGAACGGTTGCAATAATATGGATTGGCGTCTGAAGGATCGTCTCCATAAATGCATCATGGCGTGGCGTGATTTTTGCCCAGTTGGTATAACTATTGCCTGGCATTTTATTATGCGTTTCAAGACAATAATCCCACTCATGCGTTGCCGAGTCGATAATCAGAACACTGTATCCGCCATCCACCGCCTCGTTAATTGCTTCAATGTAACTCTCCGGCGTATGTACATCAAGCTGCAGATCATCGAAATCAAATTCATCTGCATAGTAGCGGATACGACCGTTCTCTGTATCAATCGCCGCTACTCGACCTCCTGCCTTATTGGCAATACCTTTTGCGAGTCTCAGTGCCGTATAGGTCTTACCGCTACCGCTGGGGCCAGCAAGCAGGAGCTTAGTCCACACTTGCTCTCTTTTTGCTTTTTGGAAAGCCATAAAATCAACTCCTTTTTATTTTTGACTGGATGAACCAGTTTCCTCTGGAACTAAAAACTCAAGAAAATATGTAGATCTGTTAGTTCTATTTTCATCAAAGTTCTGATATTTGTTATTCCTTAAATCTGGTGAATCGTCCATTGGGATAACATAGTCGCAAATGGGATCTTGTTCTTTAATTTTGAAGATTGAATTCTTTGGTCGAATTACGATATCAGTTACAATCCTTCTCTCCCTCAAGTAGTCAAGCAGACGGACTTTAAGTATTGACTTCTTTTTTATCCCATTTGGCTTAATTGCGAGAACACCATGTTCGAGAAATGAGGATTTGTTACCAAGTGGCTTTGATTTACCATCATAAAAGATAGCCTCTCTGCCGCCTTTCAATGTAACAGAATCAAGATTCTCAAATTGAATCTCGATCAGCGAATGATCCCAAATCATGTTAATCGACCTCCTCAAGCTTTTCTATCAAGGGTTCAGGGTTCTTCGATTTTGCTATCTGTTTTAACTTGTCCGTCTTATCGTCGTACTCCAAAAGAAAATACATTGACCTGTCATATTGTTTCGTTGCGAGGAGCTTCATTTTTCCCATTGCCTCCTCATAGCGCGCAGCCAGAATAACCGAATCCTTAAAGAGCTTAACTTTTTTGACAACTTCGAAGTAGTTGTTCATGAAAGCAATTCGATAACGGCTTCCAGGAAATCTCCAAAGCTAATTGCATCAGCAGCCTCGCATTCATCAACGCACTTGCAAGTGGAACTACTGGAACCGTACTTTTCTTCGTATTCTTTCTTGAGCTCCACAAGCTTCGTTTCCGCTTTTTCGATGTCTTTCTTCGCCTGGGCCTTAGCTTCTTCCAGCTCCTTTGCAACGCGGGCTTCCTCGGCGTGCTTTTTCTCACACTCCATAGCTTCCTTTTCATTCGGATAAGCCTTACCACAGGTGTCGCAATAGTAATTTACATGCATAGTTTTTACCTCACTTTTCAATTATTTCAAAGATATGGCCTTCATCTCGTTTAGTGAAAACATATCTATTCCTGATTTTGTACTGGAGCTCGTCCTCCCAAGTAACTTCGTAGGCAGCTCCTCCCCTGAATACAAACTTCATTTCCGGATCTACAACCGTTGTTAAAAATCTCAGGTACTTTTTCATGTTGAAAGTCCTCTGATTACTTCATCAATTTTGTGGGCAACTGCAATGAAATTCTCTTTCTCCCAACCCTTCGAAGTCATTGCAGCTGTACCGATTCGCACTCCACTTGTCTGCATAGGACTGCGTTTCTCATTCTGAACACAATTCTTATTCAGAGTAATTCCATTAGCATCAAGAGCGTCCTGAACCATACGGCCTGAAACATTTGGATGGGTTTTTGAGAAGTCAAGCAAGAATAAGTGATTGTCTGTTCCACCGGTCACAACCTCATAGCCCAATTTAATGAACTCATCGCACATAGCCTTACAATTAGCAACAACTTTACCGATGTACTCTTTATACTCCGGCTTAAGACATTCTTCCGCTCCGCACGCTTTGCCATAAATCATGTTCATCAGTGAGCCTCCTTGTGTGCCAGGGAATACTGCACTATCAACCTTTTTTGCATGCTCCGGCTTGCAAAAAATAAGCCCGCCTCTTGCCGACCGAAGTGTTTTCTGTGTTGTCGTAGTGATTACATCAGCAAAGCCAAAGGGTGTTGGATGATGCCCCGTTGCTATCAAACCAGCGATGTGAGCCATGTCTACCATGAAGAATGGTTTTTCATCACCACACTCTTCGTCAATTATGTTTCTGATGCGCTCAAAATCAATAATTCTCGGATACGCTGATGCGCCGGCAAGAACAAGGTTCGGGTGGAACTCCTTGATTTTTTGGCGAATATCTTCGTAGTCGATGAAGCCGTTATCATCCACACCGTACTCTACAATGTTGTACAGTTTCCCGCTGAAGTTTGCTGGTAATCCATGACTTAGGTGGCCACCGTTGGATAAACTCATCGAAAGGATCGTGTCTCCAGGTTTAATAAATGCTGCATATGCTGCTTCGTTCGCCTGGCTTCCGCTGTGCGGCTGCACATTCACATGATAGTCCGTGTTGAACAGCCTTTGAAACAGGCATCTTGTGTAGAGTTCAAGCATGTCAACACAGTCGCAACCACCGTAATATCTTCCGATATTCCCAGTATGGATGTAGTCAGGAAACATACTTTTGAATCGTTCAACGCTTTTCTTTTCCGGATAACCTTCGGCGTATTTGTTCATGAACTCTGTCCCGCACGCCTTAATAACTCTTTCATCCGGAAAATTTTCCGAAGCAATTAGCTCCACAACTTCAAGTTGCCGCATTCGCTCGGCTTGAACAACTGCTTCTAAAAAGTTTTCTTTTGAAATAAAATTTCCTCCTTTACTACTTAATTGAAGATTCCCGTCTAGCTATCGTGTGTCAAAAATCATATGTATTTATCTCCTTTCTTCGGATTAGAACAACAATCTATGTTCCAGAAAATTCGCCTGAGTTGAGTGGGCGAATTTTCGTCGAAGGCGGCCTGTCAAGTGAAAAATAAAATTTCGTGAAATTTTATTTTTCTAATTTATTTTGGCCAGCAATGCCTTACTTTCGATTAAACCAAAAAGCACTCAAACAATATGTAATAAGTAATGACAACATAGATTTGAGGGGGAATTCCCCTCCGCAGGTGGGCTAGCGTCATAATGACCAGCCTGATAGTAATTTGCTGTTTTTTTAGTGTCGTGCAGCTCGACTTTCTGTAGGTAGGAAATTTCCTTTTGGGCATGTTACTGCCCAATGGCACGGGCCCCCGGACTCGAACCGGAATTGCATGGATTTAGAGGCCAGCATGTTTACCAATTACTTGCAGACCCGCTTATGTAATAAAATCTGTCCGCTCAAAACAGCCAAAACCTTGCGAACACCGCAAAGTAAACAACTATCGTAATTGCGCCAGAGATCAGCGCAATCTTTACATGTTCGTTCATAAAATACACTCCTTTACTATTCTTTTATATCTTTCTGGATCTGACCTCTCCAGTTCAGCAAACGAAATCATATTGTCTTCTTTTTCAGGCTTATACCTGCCGGAGGCATCAAAAAAAGAGCCACTTATCCTTGCGGTAAAGTGACCCTCGACTTCATCATAAAAGATCTCTGCGTCCGGGAATCTTCCTTTTAAAATATATGCGAACTAATAGCAATTTCCAGTGAACCAGTGTTCGTCTGGTCTGAACCTCCGGCGAATAAATTCTTCTACCATAACCATTCCTTTCTTCCTAGATGAGGCACTATTTTGCCTCGTCTGGATAAAATGTTCTGATGTAGTTTGCGTAGTCGTATTTGGCGTATTTTCTTTTAGCCCATGCTCTTTTGTAATCCATTGAATCCCAATTTTGCTTGGAAGCAAAAATATTATAGCTGAGAATGCCTGTCTCGTCTTCAATCTGCTTCGTTTCCCAGCATATCCCAGATAAATTGAGTGCGTTTGCAGATAATTCAAAGCCTGTTTTTGATACACGCTTCCATACGGAGTTCATAAAATTCTTGAACTTTTCCTTATCTAGCGTATTCCATGTTCTAATAAGCATTCCATTATCACATCTTTTTTGAGAGTTACAAACTTCTCCTTCTTTTCTATAAATATTGAAAATTTTTGCGTCCCTTGTTTTCAAAACAAACGGAATTATACTCGGAGGAATTATGTGTGTCTCGCCGCCAACAGTTAAGCTATTTTCTCCAACATCCTGAATCTTAATATTTAGAATATCATCCGTTGAAAATCCTTCGAAATATAGCCAAAGGATAGTTGCATATTGACACTCTGGCGTGCCCATGTGAATCGTAGGAAACCATTCAATGAACTTTCTAGAAAGTTCATAAGGTGATTTTACAAGCATTTTCCTTAAATCTTTTTCATACAGTCGAAGCACCACGGCATCGCTACTTATAATGGACTTCTCTATATAACCTTTACTTGTGCCATAAGCAAAATATTTCAACAGCGCTTTGTTTATTTCGCTTTGATATTGCGCCAAAACAGGTATTTTCTTATTCGCTTCCAGCAATTCATTTGTGGTAAAGAAAATAAGATCCTTGCCAAGTTGCTCTTCCGATGGGAAGAACTTTTTCAGCAATATTTCACTTTTTTTAGCCTCTTTCGTATTAAGAGATGAATAGAATTCCTGTTTTAACTCCATTTTGCTAATCCTCCTTGAGATTATGTAAGAGTATAGCATAAATTCGAGTTAAACTCAACTTATCTCCACTAAACACTTTGCTTTCTCCTATACGGCAATTAAATCTTCTAAATTGAGAAACGAAATAGAGCTTGATGCCAATGTGTTTGCTTTAGCGATCTCTCTCATGTATTTACCTGGTAATGAAGTAATATATTTCCCAAGCTTGTTTTTAGGGAAAGAGATGGGGTTTTCGCAAAGAGCTATACTATCTCTTTGGAGCCCAGTCTCTCCTTTAGGCAAGAGAACATGAGTTGGCATTTTTGACTTTTTCAAAGCAGTTGTCAGTGGAATAAGAACAACATTCGGGCTAAACTTATTTCCAAGGTCATTTTGCAAAACTATATGTGGTCTATTTCCACCTTGTACTGTCCCATTGGTTTGTATATCCGCGAAAAAAACATCGCCAATTTTGATATTATCCTTTTCCATAAGAACTAAACTCCTTTAATTTCTTGGTTTCTTTTTCTTCATGGCTTAATAATATCATAAAAAAAAGTATTTGCAATACTTAATAAAGAAACAGACCGTATTTAAATACGGTCTGTTCTCAATGTAGCAAATTTCCCATGCTTCCCATATAAACAATGTATATCTTCTCCCTGTGAAACCGCTTTCGATATATTAAATATCATAAAAACAGTCTTCATATTATCATCAAGTAAGCACAGATGGTTTTTGCTTTTTCCAACGATTTTAAAACCATAAACATCAAAAATTGCCGCATAACCAGCGTTATAATCTTCAATGGTAATCGTCGTCTTCTTCCCTTTTGGTATGTATTCTTCTATCTCTTTCTCTCTAATCAATACCATTCCCTCCCAAATGGCGATTTTAAACTATTCTCTGCGGCCAATAGAGCAGGTTGCTTATCGGGAAATCTCTCCAAGTATAAGGAATCTCAAACTCATTGGTTCCGTCAAAATAAACCCGTTTGCACTCCCCCGTCTCCGTTGGCACAAACATTGCCCACTCATATGGCGGAATAACCTCCGTTTTACACATCGTCGGTTTCCACCCTTCTCTTCGCGCGATGTACCTAATAGCCATCTCCCTTACTCTTTCGGGTTTATCCGGATAATCCATCGGAGCGAAATCCCACATGGTAATTAGGCGATTACGGCTATTAAGCACAAAATCCTTTGTAAAGATTTCTTTGTATTTGCCGCGCAAATATCCTTTTCTCACAATAGCATATTTTTCGTCTAATAACTGATCATACAGACCCCGCAGCTCCTCTTCTCTCTCCGGCCAGGGTTCTGCATATTTGTCGTCATTTATGTAGTCCGAAAAATCCCCGTTGTAAGAAGCAAATGTTTCGATCTGCGGAGAAAATGTGTCCTCTTTGATGAGGTATGGCCTTGTATACCAATCCCGTCTATTGTCTTTATAAATTTTAGCGGTTTCTCTGTCCCTAAAATTATAGATTTCTTCCATCGGGTTGTATGAAAATCTATAGGACTGATACATTATTGGCTGCCAGTTCTCATATTTAGCAATTGCGAATTTTGCTTTACCCAAAAAATGAAAGAAATGATTAGGGCAGCAAGATTCATGCTCGAGGTATAGATACTTCTCAGCCTTTCCACCCATCCTAAAATCCGCGTCAGGCCCAAAAACTGAACGATATACTCTCTGAAGCTCTGCTGGGGAACGAATGGCATGAATATAATTGTCTCGAATCGGGAAGCAATAATTCTCACTTAGCCACGCTCTCGGGTTCGCTCCAACAGACTCCCATCTTTCATTAAGTGCAACAATTTGCATTGCAACATTTAACAAATAATCATCTTTGGCAACCGTATATTCCCCGTTCGTATACTTAATTGCCGTTGCAATTAAGACATCCTTATTTTCCTCAAGAAAGCTCTCCCTTTCAGACGGTTGCATGTTACTTGGTGGGATCGTGGATAGTTTTTTGCAATTGCTCTGCTTTTCAGTTTTTTCTAAGATTGCTGCGCTTAGACCCATTGCCAAGAATATATCTGAATAATCGCTCATTGTCTCCTCCTAGAACATTCGTTCTTTATGCCTTTAATTGTACTGCTAATTACCGTCTATGTCAACTGGTCAATCACACCAAAAAATATCTTCAATTTTCATATTAAGAGCCTTTGCGATCCGACACATAGTTTTCAGAGTCGGGTCGCTTTGCCCATTTTCAATTTCGTTGATTTGCGTTTTGCTTACTCCAGCAAGCTTTGCAAGTCCTCTAAGGCTAATACCTTTTTCTTCTCTAATTTCATGTAACTTGTTCACAATATCACCTCATAGGATACCATACCCAATTTAGGTGACATCATTCTCTAATACGCTAATACTATTTTAGCATAACAATTGTCCGATTTCCCGGACAATTAAGCTTTAATATGTAAAAATTTAATATAATTTATTGTTGCTAATAACCAATTTTATACTGTTTTAGACAATTCCAACAATATAAGATAGTTGCCAAACGATGGTTTTTGCCTTCCATATTTATATGCTTCAATTGTATTTTGATTTATACATGTCATTTCGCTGATTGTCGATGGATAGTATAACCTATAGAGTTTACTTAAGTCCAAAATAACATCCTGTACATCTTTGGAGTCATACTCTTTTTTCATTTCTACAAGATCCTTAAAGTTACAGTTCATCGCTATAAACCTCCTTTAATTTATATTGGGCCGTTTCAATGTGGTCAATGGCCGCCGCCATCAACTCGTAAGCGTCCTCCATCTCCATATATCTGTCAGAGCTCTAAAGATTTTCTGGCATGTTACTGATTGCGTCCTCTTCCTCGCCACATACCAAAGAAAGCTGTTGTTTAACATCAATCAATCGGTCATTGATTTTCTCAAGTCTTGCCCGTCTTGACTTATTCATAAAATACCTCCAAAAAAATGCACCCTTTTGGGTGCAAAATTAAACTTATTTTATTCTGGCGTTCCATTAAGAATATCTCGGGCAGATTCTTCATCGATGTGAAAAGTAAAGACCTCTGCTATTTCAATGTCGATATAGGTAGAACTATCATTCTCAGCTGCGATCCATACGCTATCTGCCAAAGATATAATATCCTTGAATGTCCCAAACAGCTTGTTCTCATCATCAAAGCAAAGAAGACACCCCCGGATTATTATTCCAGCGCTTAAATTAGGTAAACCAAAAACATACTCAAATTCATAATCAGGCTCAATCTCTTCAATCTTCTTCGCCAACTTAACCATCTTCATATATTGAAGGTATTTGTCCGGATGGAAGATATAAGCGCCTTTTTTCTTCGCCTCATCGTCTATCCGTTTAATCTCGCTCATTACTGCATCAAACTCGCCGCTTTCCATTGCGGCCTCAAGTTCAAAGTTGTCCAAATCATCACGCTCCTTTATTTTATAATACCATAATCACGAATCATTTCAATAAGAAATGGGATTTCTTTTTGTCGCCCCGCATTTTTTGCATTGTAAAGTGAACCCTGCCGTATCTGCGCCAACACACTCCCATTCGTGAATACAACCAAAATTCGTAGCGCCTGTTTCTGTAGCAATGCAATCACAGTGCGAGACCCATGGAGCATTTGCCCTGCCACACCTGGGGCATATCCAGCCATTCATAGAGAAGAGACCATTTATATTGCCGTAGGAACCTTCTGTACTTCCGGAAGTAGCTATTTTAGTGTTTGCAGCGCAATTATCGCACTCACCGTCACAATATTCCCATGAACTCCCACACTTTCGCAATTCTTTATCCATAACATCACTCCTTCAAAAAAACCTAATCTCCAACGCCGTTATTTCTCCATTATGTTTATACGCAAAAACTCCGTATTCTCCGTCTCCATAGCCAGAAGAGCTATAAAAACCATCCTCTGTTATCCATGCGTCTCCACTGCTGGTTCGCTCACAAAACCCATGCCATTCATCATCGCTGTAATCTGGCTTGTTGTGAGAAAAGCCGGCCATTCCAGCATCAACACCTATAGTCCCTATTTCTTTCATATCATTTTGCCTCGGAATATTACCATTGTGATAGATGCCAATTATTCCAACGACATTATATTCGAATGGTGTTTTATCCTCGTATTCGCCTTTATCTGTGTGACGCCAAATATAGCAATCATATTCTCCCTGTTTGATTTTCACATCGTTCATTCTACACCAAACATCTCTATCGTAGCATGGATCTGTGACATCGACGCTACCGTGGAAATTCATAGTACCAATTTTCTTTCTACGCATGATGATCCTCCTTTAGTTCTGTTGTTTTATTTCGTCAGCCTGGGTTAGACAGCCAAGATTGGTACTTCCAAATTTACTTTGAATCATCTATAATAAGTTTGCCATCGGGAAACCGGTGAGATTAAAAAGAAGGGGAATAATCCTATGAAACAATTGATTCGTCGATTGGTAGTAGGGTTTACTGCCCTGTAGCTGGCATCATTCGCATTAGAAACGATTGCCGGCTATGGCATGATGGCAGTAAACCCTGCACTTGCATTGGTGATTTCAATCACCCGCTTGGTTTCCGAATTTACTTTGGCGATCCTGGCAATGGTTGAACATCTCTTTATGATGTAAGTGTCCTGCCCACCCCTGATGTCAACCCGTCAGGGGTGACTCTTTGTGCCCTGCCCGTCCCTGGCGTGTCCAAATCACATCGGGGACGACCTTTTTTTCTTGGCTGCCTAAGCCAGACTGACGAATTACTGATCTAACTAATTAGAAATGGCAATCAAACAAAACAACCGCCCAGTCCTCCGGCTTCTTCCTTATTTCATTGATAAGCTCATCGTTTATGATTGAATCACAATCTTCAGTATTAAAAAATGCTGAATCAAAATCATACACACCAGCAAGATGATTGGCAATACTTTTCAGATGGTAATAAATCAAGCCGCCCTCCCCGAAGCTTGATTTTGGGCTATTCTTTATGATGTCCTCAATATTCATGCTTGGACAATACTTCTTCAGGCTTTCAACATGGTGACGAAGCACATTCTTTTGTTCTTTTCTTACGGTAATCAACTCATCAATAATTTTATCCGGTTCGTCCCTACCCAGAATTACATTGCATGGATACTCGCTTTCCCATCTTCCAGCTGTGTCTGTTTCCCGCCAGTCGTATGCGTTATAATAATCTTCGGTTTCACTTTTTGCAACGCTTCTAATCTCTTCAATGGTCTCATCCTTGTCTTCAAGTTTAACTAGAATTCTGTGTAAAGCATGCATAATAAGACTTCCTCCTTATTGTTTATCCTTCAACTCATTAAATGTCAAAGGGACAAGATTTGTCTCGGGTTCCCACCCACTGAGCTGGTCGAAAGCAAACCGAGCGAAGTATGCCAAATACCGTTCCTCCGGCGCTACTGCGTCCTCGTCTGCGATACAGGCGTCATCCAATCGGATTCCGCTCTTGACCAGCCCCTTTGTTTTCTTTTCAACATAGTCGATGGGGCCATCAGTCTCGTCAAAAGTTCTGTCTTCGTCAATGGAAAGATATGCTATTACTGTCCGCACATTCATTTTCACTTCCTCCTATCTTAGCCGCAGCCGCACACATAAAGATCGTCATCAATCATTTTCTCGATCTCCGCCTCCGACAAATCGGTAAGGCACCGAACCGCCTTGATGATCCGGCGATGAACCTCTTCTACACTGTCCGGCTCGTTCTCCGTTCTGTACCACGGCATAGAGGGAGGGTAATAGAAATACTCATTCCCGTCTCCGTCATCACAGAATGTGAGAGTGTCCGTATCATCACAGTGAGCCAGGAGGTCTCCGATGCGCCCATCGAAGGAACTGTAGAGAATGTCTCTCAAGCTGACAGAGCCGGTTCCGCAGGGTCTGTCCCACGCACAGGTCAGGCCCTCGAGATCAAGCTCTTCAAAGTTGCCCGTCCGTACCAGCTCGGCGATCTCCTCATTGTCCGGGAGCTGCTTATGCAGGAACCGAACCACTTTTTCCTTCGAGAGGTGCGGCTCAAGGCTGCTTGCGCAAAGACCGATCCCCTCTATCATCCAATAACACATACTCATTCTCAATCACTCCAATCGTCCAACTCATCACAATCCGTTGCTTCAAAATCATCCGACCATTCGATATCTTCTTTCCCATATCCTTCGACTTTTTGATACGCATCCTGCTCGGAGTCTGCCTCGATTGTCACCCACCCGTAACGGGCAAATAATACTTGATACTTTGCCATGTGAGTACCTCCTTTATCGTGTTTTCAGACCAATGTTATTTCTAACAAGGTATTTTGCAATCTCTTCTGGATTGTTGTTCCCATGGTAATCAAAAAGAAGACCCGCAATAGTCTTCGTATCATCTTCTTGTGCTCTCTCAAACTCAAACCAAAAATAATCTCTAACAATACACTCACGGCGTTTAGCAACAGAACAATTCGAATCATTTTTGCAAAAATCACACTTATGCATGTTCTTGTCCTCCTATTGCTTCTAAACAAATTCTGCTTCTTACACACATGTCGTAGGCTTTTAGCGCAGCTATTAGAAATAGTTTTGTGTCTTCTCCCCATCCGATAATTTCACATTGACGCTTTGCTTCCTCGCCGCTCTTCTGCAAAGCATGATCCAAGCAATTTACAAAGCTACAAGCGCGGTTTAAACTTGGGTAGAAAAAGCTGTTGTACATCTCTGGTGTTTTCTGTAGCTCTGGATTATAGTCACCAATCATAAACCTACCCTCTTCAAATAGCATTTGACGGATATCTTTTAACCTCAAACTTTTTCGTATAGTCCTCGCTCTTTTCATCGGCAAAAACAAAGACTTCAAATTTGTCTTCTATGTATTCTGGCTCACCATTGCTGATTGCATATTTTTCTCTTACTACCGCAAGGTCTTGCCAAAATACATCATCATCGCTCATTATCCCAATGTATATTTCGTTAGGATATGCCGAATCACAGCCCTCCTCCGCCACGAGTTTCGTACCATTGTGAAGATCAATAACTATCTTTTGAGCCATATCAAATACCCCTTCTTTATTTATGATTCATCGAATTCTTGCCCTTCTCTTTTTTCGCAAAGAACTGTTTCCGCGCCTTCTTAATCACACTACAATTGTGGCAAGCATTACGATCCTTACAGAACCAACAACCGTCTTGACCTGCCCACCACCAGTGTGGCATTGTCGGAGGTTTTCTCCATTTTTTCAAATGTCATTCCTCCTTAATGCTCCTTAAACACAACCTGTTCGCCTTTTTTTAATGACCAACAGCCACCAGAGATACAAGCACATTCCGTACAATTACCGCCGCACTTTTTTGCATCTTCTCGTGCAGTTGTTGTGCCGTCCCTGAACAAAACATGTGCTTCAGGCAAATGAAAAGGGTTAACCATTTTCAGGTCAACCCATGCACTAAATATCATATGTAAATTAGGTGGAAGATCTCCGACATTGCTAAGATAGTGGTTCACTATCTCATATTTTTTTGTGAAGCAAAGAATCTCACAATGTAAATTTCTCACCGCAATCGAAACCATCTTAATGAGATAATCCCAGTCAGGTATATCCCCACTTACATGGAATCGAAAAAACCTTGAAGTCATGATCGCTGCCTCTACTTCTCTCCAGTAGGTCTGTGGATCTTCTTCCAATATGGTAAGATTTCTGATGTACGAGTTTCTTACACTTGGCCGAAGTCGTTCAATCTTTTTGGCATAGCACTTCTTGTTACAACCACACTTGATGCAAGTTAGCCCAGATGGAAGTGAGACACTTTTTATCTCGCCAAGTTTGCTGTTTCCTTTGCTGATGCATACACCCATATATCAAAACACCCCTTTCAAGCACTATAACGCTCAACCAGTAGCTCAAGTGTATAAATCTTACTAATGATCTCGGCTTTGTCACCTGCAGGAATGGTTGTATCAGCACTGATATCTCTATAGAAAGATATCAAATGATCCAGGTAGCTTACCTCGCAAGTTCTTTTATACTGGCACGGTCTATCGGCGCAGCAAGTATTTATATTTGCCATGAGTTAATTCCTCCCTTACTTAAAAGTTTCCAATACAACTCGGCTAAGTTCATCTATTACATCTTTTACAGAGGATCTATCTTCCTCAGATATTCCATGAACCTGTTCTAAATCCGCATTCAACTGATTGATTAAAATCATGAAACGATACGCTACCCATGAATGCATAAAGCCCTCCTTCTTAATAGAAAAGCAGCTCTTTCGGGCTGCTCTTCGATACTGTTATTTAATTTCCTTGAATGAAAATGAATTGTTTGTAGAAGGTAACGCGGGTGCTTCGCTCTTTACTTGCTCCACATTTATGCATACTGGCTTCCTAAAAAGCGCCGTAATATTGTTTTCAAAGTCCCTGTCCATGTTATAAGCTCCCACATACCAGTGTTTATATTTCAATTTCTCTTGCAGCTCATCAAAGAAATTGGTGATGATATTAGGAGTATAAAATCCAGGAGCTAAAGAAAGATGAATATTGTTAGGGGCATAATAGGTCGCAACATAATCTACTTCCCAATTGTGCTTTGCAAGATTTTCTCTAGCGTGCTCTATTGTTTCTTCTGTTATATTTGAACCTTCAAATTCGATTGGAGTATTGATCTCTTTAAAGCACTCAATAGGAAAGCCTCCGCCAAAAGTGAAAATCCTAATTCCCTTAAATTCAATGATTTCTCCTGGTTCTATGAGAAATTCGGAATTGGAGCAACTCTCAATATCTAACCTATCTTCGACTTCGACATTTGCGCTATTCCAAATTAACGATTGTTTTTTGTAATACTTTATTCCGCATCCTCCGATATTTACCCTTACGGAACGCTCCATAATGCAAGGCCTATTAAATGGGTAGAAACCACACGACAATACAAAAATGGTATTGTCATCATAATATGTTTTATATTGCATATACTCTTCGCCGAAATCCGAGTCTTCTAATGAAGCAAATCTGAAATCCCCAATAATCCAAATATCCGTTTTTTTCTTTCCCATAACAATATTGTTGGGAGAATAAGACAAGTATTTTTTCAAAAGAGATAATGGTGTATATTCAAATGATGTCTTTCTAACTCGTTCAAAAATTTTCGGATCAAACGAATTATAAATCTTGTTCCATATCTTTAGTTCCTCAATAATCGGCATTGCCTCCTCAGCTGTGCAAAAGGTTAATCCGCCATCCAAAGATATCTTCGAATCATAAAATACCTCCGGTTCCTTCTCTTTCTTCTTAAACAACCCCACAACAACACCTCCAATATTTAAACTCTACCATATTTTCACTTATTGAGCAACCCCATCATACCATAACAGATGTCCAATAATCATCTCTCAGGAACCGCCGGAATAGGAACACCAAACTCTTTAGCTGTATCAAGCCACACTCTCTCGTTTTCTTCCAGCTCAGCAATTGCCTCCTCAGTTGTAGCGCCTTGCCCAACACAGCCTCTCAAGCTCTTGCTCATTGCAACATAGAACTCAGAACTGGTTTTATCATTGCTTATTTTTTCAACCTCATAATCGAAAATCATATTTACTCCTTTATTCATGTTCTCGTTGATAAGCCTTCTTGTTTTCTGAGATGCTGATGTTCTCTATGAGAAGAAAAGCATCTCAGAAAACTTGAAGGATTTTCAAAGACCAGTATGAGCTGGGGCGAAAGGATCGTTCGATCCTGATCCTGAGCCTCCAGCGATTGTACCGGTATTGTCATATTCTTGATAAAACCTAAGAACCTTTTATATGTAAAAGAATTGCAACATGAATTATTTACTTCTGAAACAATGCCAGAATATCGTTATAGACCTGAACAACAACATCTTTTGCAGCGTCTACGGCATCGTATGTTACATTTTTAGCTATGGCCATCTTCATCGCCGTTTCCGAAGATGGCACGATCAAGAAAAGCACAATACCGATGATGCAAATAGTTGATCCTGTTTTCATTTTCCTTTTTGCAGATTTCACTTCTTCCTTGCTACACGCTTCATCAATAGAGAATGCACCGTAGCCAAGCAAAATAACCCCGATTACAATGCCAAAGAGAAGCGCTCCCCACTTCAAGGTGCCGGCACCATCAATCAGGTAAAATACCCACGGGTTAATTACAGGTTCCATTTTACTTCCTCCTATAAAAAGTTTTATCGGCGTAGATAGCTTCTTTGCCATCTTCGCGCCAAACATCACAATGTTCAACAATAAACGAGTTCATCGCCCACCATATATGAGACATAAACGGCCCATTGAAGTCCATCTCCAAGTTATTAAAGAGATAAATCTTTTTCTGCCCAGTCTTGAGATCCTCAAACTCATACCAAAAAGTCACATGAAGCCCAGATTTGTCATCGTACTGATAAAACTGAAATTTCTTCTGTCGCATAATAAACCTGCCACGCCACAGACCGTCCTCCGCAATAGAATTATTTATGCTTTTGGCAACACGATTTGCTGACCGTATGTATTTTTTGATTTTAAGGCTCGTAATCATTTAAGCACCACCCCGAAGCAAGTTGTAAGAACCTCGAGAATCGTCAGCAATACCATCGCTCCAGAAACACCCGCATTGATAACAGCCCAACGATAGCTACTGTTGTCGTAATAGTTCTTTGTAAGAAGAACAGCCATAATCGTCCACATCACTTGCAAAACAATCGCAATCATTTTTCACTCATCCTTTCTTCCTTGAATATCCACTCGGTTACATCTATGTATTTCCGGCGTTTCCAACTATCTGTTAACTTTAAATGCTCAAAATATTTTCCACATTTTGAGCATCGGAACAGATTGATCATACAGGTCAGATTAGATCTGCCTACAAATTGCATATCATGCCTGCAAAATATCCTCACAAATATTCCTCCAACTCAAATCGCTTGTGGCAAAATCCAGTTACATCGGAGATATAGTCAGAGATGACTTCCTCATCTTCGATGTCATTGAGAATCGTGATTTCGTTTGGTAACTCAACGCCGTCGTCATCCTCCGGGCCAATATACCACTGAATGTTGACCGCCTTTCTCTGCGGGCATTCCACTTCGCGCCACTCTCCCTCGAACGCCCAGATTTCCGAACCGAAACCACGGTCAAACTCCCATTCATAGAATTAACCTTTTATATCTTTCCAGTAGCAGTAGAGACACCCGTGGGGGCATCTCGTCTTATGTTTCAGCAGTTCAGTTTTCCCTGCATAACACATACAGCCCTTTCGTTGATAGCCAGCCCCGTTTGATTCTGCATCCTCAGAAAATCCAAGCAGATTGAGGTCGTAGTCTGAAATACAGCCACAGGCAATCGGCTCCGTAAGACCGGGTTCTGCACAGGACTCAATTCGGAGGACTTTGCCGTTATCCAGCCCTTCCCAGAACTGCTTTGCTTGCCGCAGCATATCGTCCACTTTTGAAAGCTGTGCTTGTGACGGAGCGAAACCGTTATCGCCATAGGGAAGCGGCAATCCAGCCTTTTTGAACCGGCTTCTTGCGTGTGGATACATATCAATGACGCTCACTCTGTAGCGCTGAAACCCCATTTCCATAAAGGAAATCAGTGTGTGGTACGCAACGGAGAGCCCCTTTTCTGTTGGAATAATAGGGTCAACACGAACAACAATTCTGCTCATAGGGAATCCAGCTTTGACCAATTCCATAATTGCTGTAAACTCCTCATATAGAGTTAGCACATTTGGCTCCAAAATAGAGTGCCCATATCCGGTAACTGTAGTGTGAATGATGAGCTTATCCTTATGTCTCAAAGCAGCGTCAAAGAAATCCGGCGACACACACTTCGTAATAAGCACAGCGGCATCAACATTGTCTAATTTCTCCTCCCAAGACAAGTCAACCCCTGCGTCGCCTGCCTCTGTAACTCCTATCTTATATAACGCCATATCAAATTAACCTTTCATATCTTCTGAGTGAATCACAAGATATTCCCACCAAATGCATTTACTCATGGAGCCGGTGCCAACAAGCGAAAGGCACGATGCCTTACTTTTGCATTGATGACACGCTGGTTTCAAAAACTCGCCGACATCTTCAAAATCACATACGAACCAAGACTCATCTGAATCAAATGTTATAAAGATTGAGTAGCCACCATCGTGTTTCTGATACAATTCCATTGTCCAAATATCGTTCTGTAGCGCAACCGTATCCGAACTGCCGATAAAACCGATGCGCTCACGAGTAGCCAGCCACTCATTACGCTCGTCCCATCTTGTTATCTCATGCATAAAATCACCCTTTCATGTTCTCCAACATTCCTGTTCTTTGTCCCACCGCTCAATCATTCTCGGCCTATCAATGCTCGTTAAATACCACCTGTTCTTTCTCGTCCGGTTCTAACGAGCTGCACTCAACGGGTTCGTAGAACTCATTTACCATACCGTCCATACCATGCCTCCTTATAATTATTTTTCTGAAGCTCGTGTACTACATAGCCGATGTATCTCCGACAATCAGCTCCAAAGCTGGCAACACTCACCAGCGTTGAAACCTTAATATTGCTGAAATGGCGATCACAGTCCTTGAATGGGCAACTCGTGTTGTCACAATATGTACGGTCTCCCATGTTGTCCTCCTTTACATCGCACGAAAATCTTCATGTTTGATTTTCACAATGATGCGCTTGCCTGTGCGGTCTCGAAGCTCAACAGCCGGACGCCCAACAACGCCTTCCATAAATGCTGTACCCATCGTGGACTTTGGATGTCCCTCAACAAAAGCAATTGCTTCGTCGATAGTACCCTCCAACACGATTGGAACTACATCAATACCAAGCATAGTTGCCGTCTGTTCTACCCATTGTCGTTCCTGATAGTTCTCTCCGACCAAAACATCAAAAAGGATAAAAGACACATCCTCCCGATAATTTCCGCCTTTTTGGATTTTAGGGCCATATCCCTCGCCAAACAGAATGACCTGCTTCTCGCCGTAAGTCTGTTCAAAAAGCTGCTCGACCTCCGGAGTCGAAAATGTATTGTTAAGGTACTCTAAGAGGAACTGCGGGATCGTAGCCTTGTCTGTTCTGCCAGCGAAGCTAATGTAGTGCCCATCCCAAATGACGCGAATATTGGTGCCGTCGAACTTCTCTGTGAACTGCCACTTGCTGTCCTTGAGATACTCCACAGCTTCATTGCGCCAATCCCCACGGATAAGCTTCTTTGTTCCGGTAGTGTCTCTGTTGAACACTGTTTCGATTTTGTTATACTCAACCATTCTTTACCCCTCCTAAAACTTTCATTAAATCATCTTCGAAGTTCTCAATTTCTACTGTTCTGAGATCTTCAACATCAATTAAATCGTTCTCCGTGAACCCATAGTATTCCAGCTCCATAGTGTCCTCAATGAGAATGACTTCTCCAGATACAATTGCATACGCGTAGCTGCCATAGTACCAATCCCAATTTCCTATACCCTCTTCTTTTAAGGCGTCAATCAATTCAAGCCGCAAATCCAGATCCGGATTATTACATTCGTTAAATCCACGGATCGGATGCTTCTCCATTATTCTTACATCAAGCATACTTAACCTCCCAACAGAGCCATCAGCTCACTCTCAAATTGATACTCTTTGCAATCTTCCACAAAGAGATCTTCGAAAGTGATACAATCAGAGTGCTCGCAAATATCATCTGTACGAACATAATTACGAACATAATTATCCTCATTTATGAGATACAACAAGGACGAATTAAAATACCAATAATCGGGGTTCTTTATTCCAGCATCTTTTAGTGCCTTTTGAAGCTCATCAGCGTCACCTCTTTTTAATGGCCCGCGAAGTGGTTTAACCCGCATCAAGTCAATGTTTAACATAATTACACCCCCAACAGATTAAATAGTTCCTTTGAGAAATCCGGTATATTAGGCTCAAAAAGATCGAGATACGAAATAAAATCACTCCGGTTTAATTCTGAACCACATCTAATATCAAGTCGATTGCCATTTATTTTGTATACAGATACGCAGCTATCCATATGCCATCCGTCGAAATTGATTCCCGCATCTTTCATTGCTTCAAGTATTGCTTCTCTGTATAAGCCTTGTGGACAGGTAATCCAGTTATTCCGCATCAAGTCAAGGTTTGCTTCCATTTAAATCAGCTCCCATTGTTGTTCTTCCGCTAACGGCCATCGAAAATAATGGCTCCTAAGCAAATAAATATCCAACACAATTAACTCCTCCTATTTATTGCAACCTTAGATATCTGTTCCAAGTTCAGATCGTATCTTCGTAGTCTTAAGTTGAGCTTCTGGCCAAATTAAGTCGGATTTGACTTAAGTTTGACTAGCCAAGGTGTGAACTCCTGTACTGTTTATCGGACTTTGACCTACTAGATGACCTCGAGCAGCAAGCTGCCGGCCTTCTCGCCTTCACTAATCAGACTCCCTGGCGTCCTTCTTGCCCTCACAATGAATTACAGTCGGTTAAACCGGACTGCTTTAGCCGTCGCTAAAAATATCGTTGCAATTTTTTTAATTATTTATTTTCTGAGAAAAGCTCGTCCACCGTGGAATCAAGAGCAGAAGCAATTTTCTGATAGTTCTCCAATCTGGAGCGAGTAAAGTTCTTTTCGATTTTGGAAACGGTAGCGGTACAGAGCCCAACCTTGTCGGCAAGGTCTTTCATGCCGTAGCCTTTCTCCATGCGCTTCTTCATCATTTCATAATTGTGTTTCATAGTTAATACCTCCTTAAATGTTGACAAGTTAGCAAAAATATACTACTATGGTCGTAGCACATTCTTTCTGTTTCATGGTGTGCCGCCGCCCTCCATGGGCGGCTCCTTTCTTTTATTCGTCCTCTTCGGTGTAATCTACCCAATAGATAGGGAGATTGATCCATTCTTCCTCGCCGTCTGCCTTAGCATAAAAGAAGCCGCCCTCGCCAGATTCTCTAACTGTGGCAACTTCTTCTTCGGTAGCTTCACGCCAATTTCCTTCTCCAAACTCGGCATTAAGTTCATTCTCGAGACACTCTTCAGAACAATATGTAACGCAATCATCTTCGTTGTAGTATCCCTCGTTAATTTTTTCTCCACAGCAAGCGCAGGTCGTCTTAAAAACTGGGATTGCCAGGAATGCGTCGATTTTATTTATGGCTTTGCTCAAATCGACTCCAGTGCTCTTGATTTGAATTGCCTTACCATCTTCCGCAAGGTATGCTTCCATATCCTCGCCTATCTCATCGGCAGAATAAATAGTTTCTTTATCTTCCATACCATTGAGCTTAAGATCAATGATCAGTCTGAGTTTTCTTGAAAACATTTCACATCCTCCTTAATTATCTAAAAGTGTTTGAAGCTCGTTTGAAAAATCATAATCGTCAGATGAACTTGACATTTCAATCAATTTTTCGATGGTGATAACTGGATATGGCGAAGTGTTTATTGAAACGCAAGACATTATATAACCGCCTCCAGTTTTCCTTAAAAAATAACAGCCATCAGACAGGCAATTCCACACCATACGACATTGAAAAGATTCACCATCGTGAACTCTTACTGCGTGTCGCAATGTATTCGCCCATTCGCTAACATGCCCATAAAAGCACACAGCGTATTCTTTGAGCAGATCCAGGTTAATATAAGGGTAATCCATACCATTCCCTCCTTATATTCCAAGCAACGCTGCAAGCTGTTCGGAGAAATCTTCCTGCGGAGAAGACATCTCAACGAATTCGTCCCATGTTATTGCTGGTCTGTCTTTTGCCCAATTGTCTAAGAATCTGCATTCCATCCGATTGTGTTCGATATAATACACCGTTTTGTCGCTATTCCAGTTCTTGTAGCAACTCAAGAGACCCGTATAACAACGAACAGAGTATTTCATCGTATCGACCATGGTTCTACTCCAATGGTCAATCTTCAGAGCATATGTCCTCAGCAAATCCAAATCAACATAAGGATATTCCGGCATGCTCACACCCCCTGAATTCCAAGAATCACATATCCGTCTTTAACAAAATCCGGGTCGGACAACGCATAGCAGATACGCATTATCACAGACTTTCCGGTATATTCACCGTCATACTCTTTCAGAATCAGAATATCTCCCACACGGAAGTCTCTGTCGTACTTACGAACCTCAAAAGTCTTAACTCCGTTCACTACATCTCTGTAGTACGGTGGCCAGATTTTTAATTCATGTATCTTCGGATTCAAACAGATGCACCTCCCAACAAAGCCATCAGTTCATCTTCAAAGGTAAAAGGCTCCTCTACTTGAACTTTTTCGAGGAATGCAGGAACAGCCCATTCGATTCTTTCACTGCCAGAGATCATGTGAATGCAGATGCGATACTCGCGGTCACTGAAGCCAATAATCTCAATAAAATCCACAAGACTATTGCGCCGATATTTATCAAGTCTCCAGGGCAATCTTTGATGGTTTACGATTTGCACAACATCTCCAACTTGAAACTTTCTCATATACTCCCCTCCTTACGCAGCAACATCGTCTGCCATCATCTTGATGACATCGCAATGATACTTTTTGTTGTACCAAGAGATCACATAATCAAAATACTCAGGCTCCACATTGCTATAATAAGAGAGCTTGCCACGCAGAGTCATTACTTCTTCCGGCGGCCAGCCCTTACCATCTTTTCTTGCAACTATGTAGTTGTTCAGCATCGCTTTGAAAACCTTTTTATTTTCGTGTCCAACAGTGATTTTGTTGTCTTTGTTGATCATCAAACCAAGACACCAGTTTCGACCTGCTCTGCTGCCGTAATGTGTTTTTTCTTTCTTAATGGCATATGGCGCATCAAATTTCTTAAATACATCGTTCATCATCTCGATGACGCCCATGAACAAGAAACCTTTCTTGGAAGAAACCGTAGCATCATCGGCGTAGCGCGTATAAACAAAATCGTTGGTCTCGCTAGCTCTCAACCGGCGAGAGATTTCATGGTCGATGGGAATCATAATGACATTAGTAAGAAGCGGAGAAATCGGAGTTCCCTGCGGCAGTCCACCATCGAGGAAACAGAGAGAGATAGCATCTCGTAGCGCTTTCTCGCCATCCTCATATTTAACAACCTCGCAGAAAGGATAAATCACGGATAACATCCGCATTGTGAATTCCAGCGTAGTCGAACCAAAGAAATTGCTCAAGTCCGTCTTGAGGTACCAATTACTGTTGTTTCTTTGATGTACTTTCAGCGCATCAGTAGTGCTTCTGCCCTTGATGTACGCAAAAGCAGCCGTATGATATAGAACCTTAAAATCATTCTCAAAAATTGCCTTGAGACTATACAGAGCTTGTTTCAGTTCGTCATCCGGCGCATCGATCTGACGCCAACCGCCGGATTTCTTTGGAATTTTGAAAGAATTATAATGTTCTCGCATGTTGTTCGCATTAAATTTCGGCTGGTAAGTACGATTAAAACTCTTCAGCTTCCCGATAAGATACGGTGCTCGCGCCATTTCTATTAGCTCCTGGGGGAGCTTTTTGTATTCGTAGGTTCTTGTGGATGTCCCGAAGTCCACTCCGTTAATATACGGGCTGAGATTTTTCACACCAAAGAGAACATCCTCAAGGGTAAGTTGCTTCTTTGCTCTTGTCATAAATGTGGTTACATATGGCATATAAAAACTCCTTTCTTTTGTATAAAATAAAACAGTCTAAAACACTTTCCTGATGTCGCTGGAGGCGCCTGAAGACTCGCTGGTCTGCTAGTTGCTGCTTCTAGTGACGGCGTTTCGGATGAAATAAGGCCATCTTAAGCGTAGCTTTCTGATGGTTTGGCCATTATTTTGCCATAAAAGACTGGCTCGAACCTGCCCGAAGCGTTCGAATCAGCTCCGGCGAGCCTCTTGTCTGTGACTATGCGTACCATTCGGTTATACCAAAATGCGCTCAATGAGCTATAACACTGTTTTACTTTTGCAACCTAAGATGTGCGCGATGATCAACTACCGGGCCACTGCCAGTGGGCTAGGATTCCCAGGCTGTGTGATGCTTGTATTTGCCGTGCGTTGGTTTCTGGATAAGTGGTGAATATTAGCAGTTTGTTGCTTTCGCAGTTAACCTGTGTCTGTCTTGCTTAACGATGATATTCCACTTCACCTCACCTGAGCCAGGTACCTGAAGGATGCCTCCGCGGTATCCCGTTCCTTTCGGCTGGCAATTCAGTACATTCGCTTAAAACGAAATGCTTTGTTTTGAAAACAAAAATATCGTTGCAAAAAAATCATTTAATAGGTATCAATGGCAAAATTAAAAGCGTCCACCAGAATAATCTTCTTAAGGACACCTTTATTTACAAAGTTTACGAAGTTGGAAACCCCAAAAGAAACGATAGTCCAAATCGTTCCCGCAACTGAAAGAGATACATTGCAGGCAGATACAGGAGTTGCCGCTCTTGCTTCCTCCTCGGTAAACTCCATAGAGCGAAGCAGATTGTCCTGCATCTTAGGATCAGACCAGTTGGCTGCGTAGTGTTGAGCATCAGTAAGCCGTGTCCGGAAATCAAAGACAGCTTTGATGTTCATGTTTGTTGCGTTTTCCTTGACGATTCTCCGCCGAAGCTCAATGCTATCTACGCAGAGGAAAACATATCCGCTCAGACGCTGCTTGTCATATCCCTTATCAAAGATTTTCAGCTCTGAATCGATATCTGGATTGATTTTATGAAGCATTTCGGCAACCGCCGCAGTCTTGGGCTTGCCAATATCCTCAGTCGTAAACATCTGATTGGCAAGGTTATGTGCCTCAACGACATCGAAGTCGTAAAGAGAAATGTTCGTCAAACCCAACCGAGCCAAACAAACCGCCAAAGTAGAACCGACGCTGCCACATCCGATAATATGGATGCGGGTCTTCGCACACTTGTCCGGATTAAAGAATTCGAAGCTCTTTGACAAATCCATCATCTGCATATTCCTCCTCTAAGTCAATATCTTCGGTAATTCCACCACTTATAACCTCAGCTTTTACCGAGTTTTTGGTTTTGGAATAATCCTCACTTTCGTTTTTTTTATCCTGTTTCTTACCGTAGTTGCCATACGGATAACCATAGTCGTCCCAAAAATCTTCCCATCGACTACCGCATCCTCCGTAACCACCATATCCGTAGTCATATGTGCCACTCTTTTTAGAGCTATTGTAAGCACCTGTACCATGATAGGTATATGTCTTTGTCTTTACGAGTTTTTTGGACTCCTCAAGGAACTCACCGTTATCGAACTCAATAGAGACATCTATATCTCCATTCTCATAAAGCACATTGTTAGCGAGGTCGTAAATCTTAGCATTGTGCTCGTTCTTTTTATTCCAAATCACAAACACCCAAAATGTATCAGGTGAGCTATTCCCTACCCTGGTTGCCTGGTCAGTGAGATCAGTACCACTCGGGCTTGTCCCCATATTTACATGGCTGTGACCTTGGAAGCGGATACGGTTGTAGTCCTCATCGGGGATTTTCTCGAGAAAAGCTCTGTGCTCATCCTCATCCGTGTCCACATTCACACCAGTAACGACTTGCGGGTACACAAACACATCCGAGATTTTGAAGCCGGCATCACCCACTCTGTCTACATATCCATACCATGCTACCTCAGAGTCAAAATTGTTGACCAAAGTAATCATCTTGGAATAGGCTTCGGGGGTGAAAATAATCTTCGCTTTACCCGTCTTCTCGCTTTTGAACTCCTTGGTGTATGTAAACTTGCCACCCTCGAAGCTCTTAGCGGATGAGATCTTCTCCGTGAATTCTCGAATCATTTCCGCAATTGTCTCTTTGGGAATGTTAATCATCTTAGCCATTCTTCAACACCTCCATAGCTTCTTTCACGGTATGCACCGAACCATCCTCGAACTCAATGAAACGCTCATTAGAAGAGCAGATCTTTTCAATGAAATTGGCGCCAACCGTCGAGTCATCAAAGTTGATATTGTGAGTAGAACCAATAGCCTGTTCAACTGCCCCAAGGTAATTTCTCTCACCCATCATACGATCAATGATTCGAGCATTACCACCCATGCAATGGAAACCGCAGAGATGAGGGTGAGGCAGATAAGTCTTGAGCTCTGCCAGATTTGTCTCTCTTTTATCTGGTCTCAAGGTACCAGCAACATCCAAGACAAAATGTGCCCAGGTGCGAATCTTGAATTTCGGATTCTCCCCAAAGACGCTATCCAAGAACAGCTTCATATCATTTTTGGACTTGATGTTCTTCCGCTCGCCATAGTTACCATAAAAATAGCTGTATTCGTTATTGAGGCAACGCTCGAAGCTATCCTCATCAAAAGAGTCCAAATAACCCTTGACATAAAAGGAGATAAGCTCTTCGTCCGCATCTTCCAGGATGAGATCCTTGCACCGGAGAAAGAACTTGAGAAATTCCCCTTCGTTGCCATCATTACGGCGAATTTTTTCTTCAAGAGCCGCAATTTGCAGGGTGTTAAAATGGTCTTTGTCGTAAAGGTCATCGAGCTGCCGAAGAAGATTCTCTATGCTGCTCTTAATTCTCGTGTATTCACTTTTCATTCGCTCCAACGATCTCTTCTCGAATTTCACATCAATGTCACTGAGAGCAGAGCGGATGAACATCTCACGCAGGTCAAGACGGTCATACAGTTTCTGAGATGCGTCAGCAAACATATTTTCATCATTGCGAGAAATCGATTTTACGAGATCAAGCTCGTCGTTGTCGAGAGGCTTGCCCGCAAAGGTCGCAGGGAAGAGCTTCTGCACAATGCAAGCCAGCATACGACCAAATGACGAATCGATCTTTTCGCTGTAGATGATGGAACGATTATTGTTTTCATCAATAAATGCCCAACCGACATCTTTCTGCTTGGAAACGAAAAGACTTACCAGCTCATTCTGCTTGAAACCAGCCGCAATAATGTCAGATTTATTCTCGCCAAGCCAAGACAAAGCGTTTTCACCGGAAATCAAATAGACCGTGTTCCGCTCAGTTGGAATTGCATAATTGCTGTTTGCAATTTGGAGGTTGTATGTATTTTCCTTATCTCTGGGGTAGACCAGTGCTCTCAAGACATGAGAATAACACTCCTCTCCGCCGATTGGCGTTACTGGGATATTGGTGCAAATCGTAGAAAACTTGTTGTCCGTAAATGCCGTGTTGCGAATACTTCGAATCATTTTACATTTCTCCTTTATAGTTTATTTTTTGAATGGAGCTGGCGGACGGACTTGAACCCCCGACCTGATGCTTACAAAACATCTGCTCTACCAACTGAGCTACGCCAGCAATGGTAACTAATTTGTGATTAGGTTCCTTTGCGTGAAAGACGGCACGCAACAAATAAACCAATTGACATCACTATGGTATCCATCACCGCTGCGACCATATTTTTCGGAATCTTTACTGCAAGGGGGATAGAAAAGAGCAAGCATTCGACAGCTGTTTTAACAACGCCGACGCCAAGTAAAACTGCCACACCGGTTATTGCAATGTTTGTCCCACACAAACTCTCATTTTTCTGGTAGGCTTTCCCACAAATGATCCCAATCAGAACATTGCCAAGCATCCAGCCAAGTGGAAACCAACCCGAAGAAAGCAAGCTTACGACAGTACACCCCGCACCGCCTACAATCGCGCCGCCAAGCATTCCGAACCTCATACAGCAAACCGCAAGCACTATATACCCAAGGTCAAGCGAAATATGGCCAATGCCAATCGGTATTTTGAGCACCATACTTACGACAACATACAGTGCAATACCAAGTGCAATTTGGCATATCCACATAGTGTTTTTTCTTATAGAATTTTCTTTAGTTGGTTTATTCATCAGTCGATTCTCCTTTCAACTTTTTACTGTCTACATATACCTCTATTGCCCTGTGATGCGCAAACTGCTTAAGAAGTTCGTCAAAAGATACACCATTCACTTTTGCGTCCACTTTCATTGCAGAAAATTGATCTTTATATTTCTTAACCATGCTCTCTAAAGCGAGAAAATGTTCTTTGTCTTTCGGATAAAAAGCGATATCCTCAATGCAAACTTTGCTGATATCTTTTTCGTGGTAAATCGCTCTCCAACAATTTTTACATGGTTCATCCTCCGGCGATAATGAGAAGTTAATACAATCACCGCAATAGACAGTAACTCCATTCACCTTAATTGGCTTTACCATTAACCATACCTCCCAAAAAATATTCATTGGAATAGTAACTAACTTTTTATTTCCATCTCTGTTAACATTTTAAGAATCCTTCTTTCACAAATTCCTTTGGTGGAAGATGTGTCCACTCTGGTTTACGAATGAACCGAAATTCTCCCGTTCCGTTTTCTATGGAACTAATAAAAGTTCCTGAGATTACAAAATTTACACCTAAAGGCAAAGAATAGTTTGTTGCTCTAACGAAATTATAACTAAGAAAATCATCCCAGTAAGAAAATGCCTTACGCAGAAAATTTGCCGCCCCTTCAATGCTGTCACTCACTAAGTAGCCAGAAGTAAAACTGCCATCCTTTTCATTGCCTCGGTAGTAACTGCAATTGCGAAATTCAAAAGTCATATGTTCACGCCCTTCTTTCCCGTAGTGATTTTTTATTGGAGCTGAAGCCCAGACTTGAACTGGGAACCTGCGCTTTACGAGTGCGCCACTCTACCTTTGAGTTACTTCAGCATATTGCCCCTCCGAAGAGGGGCATGAGGTATTATCAGGCGTTGGAGGTCTTCGCAATGCAGGACAGGCGGCAGGACTCAGTAATGCCATAGGAGGCAAAAGACTTGTCCATCTCACCGGCACGCAGCGGAGTACCGTCCAGCGCGGGGGTGGCGGTAGAATAATCTACATTGTTCTCATCGAGAACCTCTCGAATGGTCTTCTCAGCGTCCACGAGCAGAGTCTTACGATCCATGTTGTTAGTCAGAGTAATGCTTACCATAATTTTTTCTCCTTTGTTATGTAAATTTATTTTTTAGGGACATAGTTGCGCCCCGCAGCGGTTAGCCACGGGGCTTGATTGTGCTGTGATGTTTACGGCTTACTGGACATCGATGGCAGCCTGAACGGAAGCAACCTCAGCCTCGATCTCGGCGAGAGTAGTACCAAGAGTCTCCTCCAGAGCATTCATCTTCAGGATGATGGCACCGAACTTGTCCTCAGCGTAGGTTTTAGCCTCGGTGGCAGACATACCGGTGGGGATCATCTCGGTGTAGGTCGCATAACCATTCTCATCGTGAGAAGCGCTTACGAACACAACACCATTCTTATTGGCGCTGGCAGTCTTAGTGCCAACATCAATGCTGAAAACGGGGTTCTTTTCCTTGTCGCGCAGAACCAGAGCATCGGGACGATACTTCTTAGTCTTACGCAGGGTCTCCAGCTTCAGGCCGGAAGTGAGTACGAGTGCGTCTCCGTGGATAGTGATCTTAGTCATAGTTTGACTCCTTTCGCCCATTTTGGGCATTAAAATTATTTATGTATAACCCTGTCTGGGTTTTACAACGAAAGTATGTTCGAGAGCTGGTCAAAAAAATCTTCGTATGCAATTTCAGGCTCTATGCAGTCAACATAAAAACGGCGGTTGATTTCCTTCGCTCCAGGGATATCACAACTCCATAAGCCTTCAAGATTGTGATTATCGAACATGATCGAAACACAATTCGACTTACATACTTCAACAACCTCACCAGCCTCTCCAATGAAATGACTTTCATCTAATCCGCTGTGTGGGTTTTTCTTAACAACAACCACTCTGTCGCCTAATTTGAATTTTGCCATTATCATTCACCTCCAAATAATTTTAGTAATTCTTCCTCGAATGATGGTTGTTCTTCCTTTGGCAAAAGGATAAGTTCATCCTTTGCAGTTTCGTCCGCGGTCAGTATATAACAGCCTGCGGAATATGCAAATGTCCCATCAAACCTATTCTGACACACCAAGCACTCACAATTGTTACAGCTACTTGTTGTATTCTGACGGAATGGGCAAAGATGATTGAAACAGTCCATCATTCTATCTCCTCTTTCAGTTTGTCATACAACTCGCTAAACCGCTTGCTCCACTTCCTTAGCCCGAAGAAAAAGCATACGCCCAGCACAATCCACAGACCGCTGGCGATGTTTAGTAATAGATTATCCATCATTCTACCTCCTGCATCCAAAATTTAAGACGGCAAGATCGACAACGCATCTCGGCACCAGTTGATTGACATGTGTAGTGGCCATCCAATTCCTGTGGACAAAAGACTAATACACCATCCACAGAGACTTTGGCATTAGGCCAGTGTTCAAGAAACACGCTCTGCCTCGTCTTGCGCGGGTGTTCAGCAGACCACTTTTCGACAATGGCAGCTTGCTCTTTGGCGTCCAGCGTTGACTCTTGACCAACTGCACAACCATCATTAGAAGCTGGGCACCCAGTACATCTATTGCCAAAACTCTTACACATTCTATTGCGTTCCTCAATAAACTTCACAGCATCCATCACATTTTCCTCCATTTGCACCCGTCACAGGCGCCCTTGTGTGTTTGTTTGTACTTCCCGCAGTATTAGCATAGCTCGTTGATAAGCGCCTTGCGGTCTGACGCCAGCTTCATTAAACTTTATCTCCCATAGAAAATTTCATTCAGCATTCCCTCCCAACAATTTAAGAAGTTCGTCCTCAAAGGATTCTATTGGAGCAACTAACCGGATCTCATTTTCAAGAACCCAGCGGCAATTAGGATTATAAGCGTCTAGCTCCCAAGTGGACTCATAGGCATCCTCGAATGAGATGCAAAATTTTGCATTCAATATTCCATTGACATTTTCCGGCTCATCGAAATTAACATCAATAACAGTTCCAACAGCGCCAATTAAATCGTCACACGCATAATCGTCGTATGCAATATTCTTAACAATTTCTACATTATCGCCTACTGAAAACATCTTCTTACCTCCTTTTCAAAAGTGGGGTTCTTCCCAGTCATGCACCCCTCGACTGCTTATTTGAAAGGAAAGGAGAAACACCATGAACAAGATGGTGTTGGGGGAAGGCTTGGGATTTGAACCCAAACTTTCCATGTAAAGGCGGCTGCTGCACGCTCTAGAAACGCATCGAAACCGCTAAACAGGGACTGTGCAGGCACCATCCCTTGGAAGGCAAACCCTTTGACGCAACATTTAATTCTCACTTACTTGGCGGAGAGGATGGGATTCGAACCCATGGCTCTAACGAGTCACCGGTTTTCAAGACCGGCTCCTTAAACCGCTCGGACACCTCTCCAGGTCTAGCTGGTTTTCTTGATTCTCAAACCAGCAAAGCATCTACGCACAAGTTCAATCCGTAGCCATTGGATGAACTTTTTCTCGACCCGCAGGGTTAGATGCTTTACCCCGCTTGGACACTTTCGCAGTCCCCTAGCGCCTCACCACAGAGTAAAGACAATGTGGAGAGGTCTGAGCGTTAGGCAAGCTGTGTACACTATTGGCGAATTTATGCCATGCAATTAGCACTCACCCTGCGGAATCGTACCGCACCCTCATAAACCGTACAGTATTAAGAACGGCCATTCCTACCCTCGGTGGTTTATGATTCGAACCTCGCTTTGCTGTATTGATGAAGGTTTACGACCCGTGCCATCCAGCAGTTCACACGAGAAGTGTGGGTTGAAGATTTTTAATCGACCATTTAGCTAGCTCTCACTTCTTGGATTAGCGACCCACAAATTGATCGGTTGGTTTCGGGTGGACTTGAACCACCGACGCACTGGCTCCCAGCTGCTCTACCTACTGAGCTACGAAACCATATGATGGAAGCTTCCTCCGAAGAGAGGTTTACCAACCCAGATGCATCTTGGGGTTCCCTTTTATGCCCGAAAGGTTTACCCGTAAACTAAAAAGGGTTCCGTGAATCTTTATTTTACAGATGCTACTCTGATGGAGTGATCGGCGGAACATAACCATATCTCCAAGCTGGTACGCCATCAGGGATTCGAACCCCGAACTAGCCGGATATAAGCCGGATACTCTGACCGTTGAGTTAATGGCGCATTTAAGCAGGCAAGCCTTGGCACCTCTAAACGAGGTGCCGCCTGTTGGTTCGATATGTATTGATTTCTTCTTGAAGCTCGTCCATGATGTCGGTAAGGATCTCCACATAGTTTTCATCTTGGCAGTAGCGATAAGCCACATCTTCAAGTTTCGAACCTGTGTACTTCCAGGAATCTGGATTGTTGTATTCCAACAGCCCTTCCGCAATGAACCAGATACATTCTTCAACGGAGTCGAACGACCGGAAACTGCCATCATATTGACGCCAACCTCCGATGTTGTTTTTCTCCTTGAAGTAGGTTGATGTTCCCCATCCGCTCTCCAATCCGAATTTTGCAAGTAAGTACAGCGGGTTTATTCCGTAATACTTTCCTGTTTCGAGGATTGTCCAAGCATATGGGGACAGCCCTTCTCGAAGATTTGTCAGTACATACTCGAATTCTTCCAATGTGTAGTCCGTTTCATCGGTAAAGACTTCGTACCCATACGCCGGAACTACTATCAGAAGCGCTAAGAGGATTGCAATGATTTTACGCATTTAATACCTCCTGTGATTTTGCCCTTGCGGGCTGGTCGGGATGACAGGATTTGAACCTGCGACCTCGTACTCCCAAGGCACGCGCTCTACCAAGCTGAGCCACATCCCGATGTGGTGGGAACTAAGGGACTCGAACCCTTGACAAACCGGTTATGAGCCGGGGGCTCTGACCAGCTGAGCTAAGTTCCCGCAAAAAGGAGCCTACGGTTTGATGCCGCAGGCTCCAGTAATGAGGTGGTGATGCACATCCCTGCATCTGGGGCTCTTTTTTCGGCTTGCATTTCGCAAGTCGCCTCTCGCACGAGCAGTGCTAAGGTTATCTCGAAAGGAGGTGCGGGGGAATGACGACCCCCGTGGTGCCGCTGGCGGGATTTGAACCCGCACGATGTTTCCACCGAGGGATTTTAAGTCCCTTGCGTCTGCCGGTTCCGCCACAGCGGCATTTTAATCATCTCTTCTTACACACTCCCCATCAACAAAGTGATAGTCTCCAGCGTATACACAATCAGCACAGTCGTTTATCTCACTCCCGCCGAAAGGGCAAAGAAGTTTCTTTGCATTAAGCTTATATTGCTCGATAAACTCATCGACCGTTAATATGTCATAGTCAGCATATTCCCCGGAATTTATATACCAGTCTAAATCGTCAAACCCATCATACAGCATCAATCCATCTTCCAAGATGCTCAATGAAATGGTGTCGTGATTTGAGCTTCCTATAATTTTAGATCCAATGCCCCGGAGAGATTCTCTTGGCATAGTGCGGAGTGTCGGGCTAAAAGCCATAGCCACCATTCCGAAGAAAATATTCTGGAATTCTTCAACCGTACTTTTGCGGTTAAAATGCACAAGCAAATTTCTTTCAATTTTCATTTCATCCTCCTATCAGAGCCATTAGTTCATCCTCAAAGATTATTGGTTCCCGTAGGTCAGGGCGAAAAACATCAATGAATTCATCGATAGTATAGACAGGCGCTCTTTCATAGCCGTGCTCCTTATACCAAGACAGAGAGCAATAACCTTCCCATGTGATAAGATCATCATCTGAAACAACAAGAGATATAGTATCATCCTCTCTTCCAGAATCAAGAATATTTCGAGCCACTACGGAATGTATATCGACTGCGAAGAACTTTTTCGTGCCATTTCTATCATAAACTTCTGACATCGCATCGAAGAATTCCGATTCTGTCATCTGTCTATCGAAGTGAACGAGAATTAAGTTACTCTTATTCATTTTACCCTCCTAACAGTTGCATCAGCTCGTCCTCGAATGGCTCAGACTCTTTAATGCCAAGAAGCTCAAGAAACTGATCAAGGTTGATTTCAGTGTAACCTGATATATAATGGCTTCCCTCTGGAGTATGATAAAACGCATTTTTGGCATGTCCAAGATATTCGAAATCACCATTAAACCGCAACCCCATGCTGCCTTCGCAGATTACTTTAATGAAAATATCACTACTAAAGAGAGATCTGTTTATTTTTACACCAGCTAACATTATTTCGTCTATAAGGTTCTCGTCGAGAGCCTCGTGCAAAACCAAAAGATATTTCACCCCAACCCCTCCATGATAATCCGCCTGCAAATCTGATCGACTTCAATTTCGGAATTGCAAGCGTACAGTTTCTCTTTGTCTTTCTTTTTGAGTTTAATGCGGAAGTCCTTGATCATTTCGAGCTTTTTTTCTATGTACTTCTCCTTATCGGAAGTGATTTTTATGACCTTGAAATGCACCTTTAATTGCACCTCCTATGCAGGTAATGATGATTGTTGCCATTAAGACAATCAGTGGAGAAGCCGCAATTAGAATTACATCAGTCATCGGCATACCCCATTTCCTCAAGGTCTTTGCGGGCTTCTTTGGTATCATCGGCACTGAAAAGGAACTTTCCGTCGCCGTACACTTCCACATGCCCTTGAACATATTTCATTGTAATGCTCATCGCAAAGCCTCCTTATTCAAATGTGTAATCCCATTCCGCAAGATTGAGGAACTCATCGTGAGGATTTTCAAATACATCAAGCTTAACCGGATTTTGGCACAGGAATGTGCCTGCATGATTAACAAATACTCTCTTTTCGAGTGTGCAGAAGTCGCCCTCATCTCCATGCCGTATATCATACGCATACCAGCCATCTGGAACTGTGTTTTTATCTACACGGCAGTTTGTGAAATAGCCTCTTACCTCACGCTCTGTGTCCGGCGCTACTACAAAGGCTTGGTTTTCCTCCAGCGCCTCTTGAAATGTGATCATTTTTTAGTCCTCCCAGTTGTTCACGAACTGCATGGCGTTTTCGAGCATACCCTCCTCGGCAACAACGATATCATCTTCATCGACGCCATTTTCTATGAGGGAACGCACACGAGCCGTTGCTCTTTCGACGAATTCCACCCGTTCCGCCCGGAGGTGGTTATCCTCCGGGTCTGGGTAGATGATGTAGTAGGTGTACATTACGCTTTCATCACCGCCTTAAACATGTAAGGGGTGCGCTCTCCGAGCAGACCACGATAGTCGCTCTCCTTATAGACACCATTCTCCCATTTTTCCTCACGCTGCTTGCGCTCGGCTTCGGTGAGGGGGGTCATATTCAGGCCGTAGCAGAACTTGCTGTTGTTGGTTTCTGCCTTTTCTGCCTTTTCCTTAAGGATAATTTCTGCGTTGCGGGTTCTCTTTTCCATTATGCGTACCTCCATGTGTTCAAAAAATGTGTGTACTTCTCGATGAGATCATCGGGAATGCTTACGAAATCTTCTTCGCCCAGTCCACAGATAAAGACCGTACCGAAGATGATGTCCTTTACTGCTCCGGCTTCATCAGCCATCATCAGGCAGGCTTTGCTGCCATCGAATTTTCCCTCCTCATTGCAGATGAGTGCAACGGAGTCGTCAAACGGGAATATTGCCTCTATGGAGCCTTTTACGGTTTCCTGCATAGATTTGAGGCTGCCGTCGATCTCAACGATCTGGGGCTTTCTATGCGGCTCTAACGCAAGAATTTTCACCCTATCACTCCTCCTCTCGGAGATACAGGATTTCTCCGGTACTGTTGTCCGTGAGGGCGTTCAGTCCCTTAATCGGGACAATGACTTTGCAGCCGGCAAGGTTGATGTATGCGGCGTTTACCTTGCCCTCGTCGGATTTCTTGATGAGCATGAGCATCGGCTCTCTCAGCTCAACCTCACAGCCGTGGTAACAAACTGTGACGCCATCGGGAAGAATGTGGATACCGGTCTGTACGAATTCATTGATTGTCATTTTCGCTTACTCCTTTCAGTCGCTGCGCTCAAGGCGCTTTTCGCTTACTCTTTTCTCGCTTATTCGGGCATGACACTCGCCACGCTCGAGATGTACCAAAAAAGCACCCTTTGTGGGTGCTAATTTTGCATTTGATTTTTACGCCTCAACGACAGTCCAGCTCTTGCCGGAAGCCGTATCGACCACTTTTTCGATTTTTCTTGCGTTAAACACGGATACCGCCCCATCATCAAAAGTGAACGCAACCGCATTTGCGGAGCTGCTGAAGCTGAACCGCTTTACGGTTGAAAATTCTTTTGTCTTTTTAGTACAGTCGGTCAGGACGATACCTTTTGCCATAGGCGCATCAAGTCCTCCAAGGATTGCGCCGTAATCAGTTTTTAGGAACATTTTTGCTCACTCCTCCTAAATGCTTTAGCCAAAAGCGGCGAACATTACGAACACAAATCCCCAGAAGAAAGCCCCTCCGAGGATCACTCCAAGGACGATTTTTACCCAGTCCATCAGGGTAAAATCCTTTGTTGCTTCAAGCATGATTTTTACCTCCATACAGACTATTGCTCCAAACAGGCTTAATAGCATTTTTGCCATCTGGAATGCTTGCTTTCAGCCGCTTTTACGCCTAAACAATTGGCATAAAAGCGTTGCCCGATACCCGGCACGAGGAGCCATCAAGCATGGGGTACCATAAAGCCCACCTCAATGGCGGGCTTATTCGTTGTTTTTACGCGGCAGCTTTTGCGGACTTCTTGCCTTTGCCACCTTTGCCCTTTTTGGGAGCGGGCGCGGGGGTAGCGGCAGCCTCAGCCTTTGCAGCAGCAGCCTTTTCCTCAGCAGCCTTAGCAGCAGCCTCAGCCTTAGCAGCCTTTTCGTCGGCATTTTTCTTAGACCATTCATCAGCGGTGAGACCCTTAATCTCATCGAGCTTTTTCTGGGCATCATCGACTTTCTTCTGGAATTGGGCGATTTTGGCATCGCAGATATCAGAGAGAGCCTTAAATTCTGCCTTTACAGCTTCAGAGGAATTTTTTGCAGCACGAACCTCATAGGCGGATTTGTTGGCTTTTTCCGCTTCAATGTTGGCATTATTCTTGCGAATAGTGCCTACGAGCTTATTCAGGGCACGGAGAAACTCACGCTCATTATCAGTCATAACCTCGGCTTGGTTCATACGGATACCGAGAATGGTTTCAACCTTATTGCGGAAAATGCCCTCGGGTACGGTTGCCCAGACCTTTTGCGCAACAAAATTTTCGTCCATATCGGTGTTCACAGCATTCGCCTGAAATCTCTGAACGACGGTCATCAGATCCTCAATGTCGCGGGGGTGGACGATAATGCGCCTCTGATCCTTTTCTGCTTCACCCCAGTCCAAAATCTGACGCCACAGGTCAAAAACCTTGTTGCGACGCTCTTTCAGGCCCTTTTCATGCTCCATGGGATTGGTCATGAAGTCCTTAGACTTGCCATAGCGAACATAGTCGCAGAGTGCCTCATACAGGACAGAAATGCTATCCTTGTAGATGGCAAACTGACTTTCAGTCACATTGTTCAGAATAGCCGCCTCAGACTTGATTGCACCACGGTTTCCATTGTCATAGGCGCTCAGCAGAGCATCGTGCATCCAGTTAATGCAGTGAACTTTCTTTTCAGTGTTAGCCATAATAATACCTCTTTCATCAAAATGCGTGCTATTGCACATTTTCTTATGCTCGAACACTCATGAGCATACCAATGCCCCCAATGGCAAGCATCAGGGGCACGCCGTATGCTCACGAATAAGCCCTCAGAGGTATTCACGATTAGAGCCATCAGGACAATCATTTTCGCTTGCTCACCGTGTTCACGCTGCTCAAGCCATTAGCGCAGGTTCGGATCAACTTAATGCCATATGGTCTGCAAGATTGTTCATCAGGTTCCAACCATTCCTACCCATCAAGCCATTCTCAAGCACGAGATTTTTCATTGATAAAGAGGTGGTTTTCTCCATCTCGCCTCAGCATTTCCTCAAGCCGAGTTTAGGTTATGCAGGCATAAACCTCTGAGCATTTTCACTATCTGCTTCAGCGACGACCTCAAGCTTAAACCATTTCCCAGCGGGTTTCATAGGTCACGCGGTTGTGGCGCTTTTGGCTTGTTTTTTGTTTCCCCCGCCGCCCGCCGCTTGCTTTCGTTTCGCGGCGGGGCGGGGCGGGGGGCTTTCGTTGTGGGGGCTTGCGCCCCGCACCTACTATGTATTTGAAACGCACATAACCGACATACTAATTTTGCTATATTTCTATAACAGTTTTGTTATATATACCCCCGCCCCATATACGCGCGGGCGGAAAATAGCTACAATCGCTTGCAGGGCGGCAAATTTGCGCCGTATGCGGTTTTTTGTGTGCGGCGCGTAAATTTACGAATGAAACAGAAAGCCGCCGTAAAACGCATTTACGGCGGCGCGGCGAAAGGCATAAAAAAGCCCCCCGCAAAAAAGCGGGGGGGCGGGGGGTAAAATTAGAGGGTAAACGCGGCGCGGGCGGCGGCGAAAATTCTTTCAATCATCTTTTGTTCCGCGTCTGAAAGCGCTTTCATGTTGCGGGCGGCCCCATTGTATGCGGCCCATGCTTTTTCGCGGGGGATTTTACCCTTGCAATAGCTTTCAATCCATTCCACCACGGCGGCACATTCCGCGGCCGTTTCCGTGTTGTCGCGTGCTTTCAGATTGACGATATAAAGGTTATCGTCATCATCATCGGCGGCGGGCGCATAGTCCATTTTAACGGATTGCGCGCGGGCGGCATTGATATTACGCCATACCGCTTTCATGCCCTCTTTCAGTATATCGGCATTGGGGGCGGCGGTTAGCATTGCCACAATAGCGTCTTGCACCATATCGCAACAAATACCGCCCGCCATATATGCGGCTATGTTTCCGTCATTCCATGCGGCGGCGGCGGTGCTTTCGCGGTTTGCGCGGGCGGCTTTCGCTATCTTGCTATCGGCTTTCATGCGTACTTTCGCGCGGCTATCGGCTTTCGCGGCTTTCGTGGCGGGTGTACTGTTTTTGGGGGCGCGGATTGCTTTACATTCCTTTTCCGCTTTCGCTTTCGCGTTTACGGCGGCGGTATTCATGCGGCGCACTTTATACCGCGCGGCTTTCGTTCCGTAATGGGCGGCGGCCGTTTCCATACGCTTTACATAGGCGGCGGCGCGGCACAATTCGTTATAGTATTCGCGCATTGTTTCCGCGCCATTGCTTTCAGCTTTTCCACCGCGATACAAATACCGCACGGCATACATTGTGGCCTTTAGCCCATAGTAGTAGGGGCGGGCATTGACGGCGGCGGGGGTAACAGTTTCGCGGGCGGTGCTTTCGGCTTTGTTCATGTTCTCTTTCATGGTATTCCTTTCTTTCGTGCCTTTCGCCTTTTGGGGCGGTTTGGCGTAGTGCATGGTGATTTGGTATCCGCCCCCATGCGGGCGGTATTTTGGGCGGGGGATTATCCCCCTTGCCTATTGTATCAGTTTTCCGCACCAATTGCAATACCCTTTTTGCGGATATTCACACGCCCCATTTTCCCATTTTGGGGTATAGGGGGGTATTTTTCACCGCATACCCCGCCCAAAATGCACAGCCAGATGCTAGCTGTTCATTCCCGCTCAGTCAATTTCTCAATCCCCTCACCCATAGCGAAAAAGCCCAGTTTCAACGCAAAAACAGCCATTACACCAATTAAACCTTACAGAGAAAAATTACCACTTTTCAGTGGCAAACTTCGAAAGATCCCGTTTCACCGGTAACAACCGTATATTTATACGGCAAATTCTCCAAACACCATATACAAATACCTTTTTTGCTGATATAATATACTCAGAAACTAAGGTTCAAGGAGGTACATATATGGAGAGAATTGCAAAGGTTGAGTTAGAAGAAATCGAAGAGAAGGAGCTTGCGGAGAGCAAAGCAGCTGAGCCTATTAAGGACAAAGAAGACATTCGCCGTATATCGGAGTATCTGGTAGAACAAGGCCGGTACAGAGATAACATGCTGTTTATTGTAGGGATCAATGTAGGACTGAGAGTTAGCGACCTGATAGAGCTACGATTCAGCGACTTTATTGATGCCGATGGCAAGTACAAGACAGAGTTTGATGTATTTGAGCACAAGACTCGCAAGAGCCGCAAGAGCCCAAAGAATAGACGGATAGGCATTAACGAAGCAGTGGTTTGGGCTATTGATGAATACCTGAACAATGAAGCCCGCAAGGGCCATAAAATAAAACTAAATGAATATTTATTTCCGGCGACCAGGAGTGACACAGAGACTGGGCATATAAACCGGAAAACTGTGGACATGATGATTAAGGGAGTTATTAAGGATTTAGGTATTCAGGTTAAGGCAAGCACACACACCTTGCGCAAGACATTCGGGTATCAGATGATGGAAGCAGCTCCGGTTGGTAAAAAGGAAACTACTCTTTTACTGCTTCAGGAGATTTACGGACATTCCGATAGCCGTACAACCAGACGATACATTGGCATTACTCAGGATGATATTACAGATGCATACCTTGGGTTAAACCTTGGATTAGGCCCAAGACTGCAAAAGTGGTATAACGAGCAAAGCGAACAAGCGAGTAGTGAGCAAGTGGAATGCGATAATGAACGAAGCGAACAAAGTGAGCGAGTGAAGTATGTTAATTTTGGTACTGGTAATCTGCAACAAGTAAAATGAAAAAAGTAATTTTAGTCAAAAATTAGGCATCATTTTACCTAAAATATTTTTTAACCCTATTGATCAAGCGGTTTTACGGGTGTTTCCCTTAAAAGAAGATATATATAGATAGACGAGAAAACGGGCCGCAGAGCGCCGGTGTGACTGCGAACAAAGTGAGCAGGCTCAAGGCCCCCAAGCCCCCACGCCGTTACTTTAGCACAATAAAGTGCTTGTAAAATACATATAGAAAGAAGGAATTTTATTGAGAGAAGGGTTTTCTGTTAAGGTCTGTGACTCTATCATGGGTTCAGGCAAAACAAGTGCAGCGATACGGATGATGAACGAAAAGAGAGATAAGCGGTTCATCTTCATTACTCCGTTCCTTGAAGAGGTTGACAGAGTGGTTACAGCATGTACGGTGAGAGATTTTCAGTCGCCAACGGCTGTAAAGGGCGCAAAGCAAAATCACTTGCATCAGCTTTTGCGAGAAAAAAAGAATATTGCCATTACTCATGCTTTATTTCTTAACAACACAGAGGAAACATTCGAGCTGATACGGGATGGCGGGTACACCTTGGTTCTTGACGAGGTTTTGGAGTTGTTTGAAACCGTAGATATTAGCCAGCGAGATGTTGAGATATTTCGCATGGCTAATGTGTTTAAGGTCTTGGAGTCTGGCGAAGTAGTGTAGATGGACGAAGGGTACAACGGAAGATATAACGACTTAATGAAGCGTGCTATGACTGGAGAGCTGTTCTATCTAAATAATACAATGCTTTTGTATTCCTATCCAATTGAGTTGTTAAGGTCTTTTGAAGATGTATATGTGTTGACCTACATGTTTGCAGCACAGACCCAGCGATACTATTTTGACATGAAAGGCTTAAAGTATGATTATATCGGTACGAGGAAATCTCCGGACGGGGGGTACATTTTCACCGAACGGGCGGAGGTACCTGAGTACGCTAGACACCTTAAGGAAAAGATACATATTGTGGACAGTGAGAAGATGAACAGTGTCGGCAACGGGAAGTATGCTCTATCGATGCGGTGGTTTCAGGAGAGAGCCGAACAAGATTCCGTTGATAAACTGAAGAAAAATGTACACAACTTCTTTAATAATACAAGCGGTTCTAAGGCATCCGACCGCTTATGGGCAACATACGCAGTATCAAGAGAGGAGCTGCAGGGGCGATACAAACAGAATTTCTTATCTTTTAACTCTCGAGCAACAAACAACTACCGCGACAAGACCTGCTTGGCGTATCTAGTCAATGTGTTTATGAACCCATTTGAATACAACTTCTTCGTTTCTCAGGGTGTTCAGCCAGACCAAGACGGTTATGCATTGTCTGTTATGGTTCAGTGGGTCTGGCGATCTGCAATCCGCGAGGGCAAAGACATTGAGATTTACATACCGTCCAAGCGAATGCGAGACCTGTTGATTGCATGGTGCGACAGATTGGAGAAGGGAGAGATGCGGTAATGGAAGCATATAAGATTTTAGCCGTTGACTATGACGACACCATTTTCCACACAGACTCCTCCACCTATGACTTGATCCCGGACTGGGATATTATTAGTCAAATTCGGGAGCGACAAAAGGAAGGATGGGACATCGTTCTTCTTACTACAATGGAAGACCGGTGGGATTTAGGGCACGCCATAAAGATGTGTGAGGATTTTGCTATTCATTTTACGGCAATCAACGATAACCCATGGTGGGTGTACGCCATTAAAGGACAGCCAAATAAGATTTACTGGAATGAGCTAATTGACCGCTGGGGTTTCCATGAGGGGAAAGGTTGCGAGATCCCCGAAGGATTTGACGAGAACTGGGGGTTGGAAGATGAGACGAAAAATATTAGCAGTTGATTTTGATGACACTTTGTTTTGGACAGATTACTACAGTTATGAATGCGAGCCGAACTGGCCGGTGATCAATTATGTCCGCAAGCGCCAGAAAGAAGGGTGGATCATCATCCTGTGGACTTGTCGGTATAGAGAGGAAGCTGTGGCAGAAGCAGTAGCAAAGTGCGAAGAGTACGGCATTAAACCTGACTATGTAAATGAAAACGCCGCCCAAACGATTGAGCGGTATGGCGACCCAAGAAAAATTTTGTGTGACGAGCTGATTGATGATACGGTTCGGCACACGGTAAAGGAGATTTATAAGAATGTAGGGAATCTATTATGAAAACAATGACGGTACCTCTCGGAAGATTGGGATGGTGAGTAAGTTTGATGACTATTGGGATATAGTCAAAAAGGACTTCGCTGTACGAGGGATAGCTCCGTACTATTACCGCTACTGGGGCGATGAGAACGAGATGACTGTTGATTTCGGGAGCTGGTCAACATTCATTAAGGTGCGGAAGGAGGAACCGTGATGAACTACTATATTGCTGACACCCACTTTGGGCACCGCAATATCATCAACTTTGATGGTCGCCCTTTCCACGACATTACTGAAATGAAGCTCGCGTTAATTGCTCGCTGGAATAAACGAGTTACCAGCGAGGATACCGTATTTATCCTTGGCGACTTTTGTTGGGGTAAGGCCCCGGAGTGGATAGAACTGCTTTCTGCCTTGAACGGCAATAAGGTTCTCATTCGTGGCAACCACGACCTGCGAAATATGCCGGCTGAGCTTCGTCATATGTTTGCCGATGTTAAGGACTACAAGGAGGTAAAGGACGGGGATAGACTGGTCATTATGTGCCACTACCCTATCCCCTGCTATAAAAAGGACTATGACCCGAATGTATACATGCTCCACGGACATGTCCACGAAACGCAGGAGTGGGCTCACACTCACACCATTGTGAGTTTTATGAAGGAATCCAATCCAGAGAAATACCAAGGTAATGTGTACAATGTCGGAGCAATGATGGATTACATGGACTACACGCCAAGAACGCTGGACGAAATCATTGCCGGAGGAAGCAAATATTATTAAGAAAGGACTACATAAATTATGAAGTACCGAAAGCTCCCTGTTGTAATCGAAGCATTTAAGCTCGGATCTCAGCCAACTCCCCCATGGTTCCTTAACGCTGTACGGGATGGTCGCGTACAGATGCACTACGATGAGAAATTGTGGTGTGAGGTAAATACGCTGGAAGGTATTATGACAGCTTCCCAGTGTGAAGACTACATAGTGCAAGGCATAGACGGCGAACTCTATCCTTGCAAAGCAAACATATTTGAGAAAACATATGAGGAGGTCGTTGAATGAGTGTAGTTTGTGCGAGAAAGTATGAAGATAAAATAATTATGGCTGCTGACTCGATTCTTTGCCAAGGCGATATGAAACGCACAAAAGGGGATGTCGTAAAGCTTCGCTCCATCAACGGAATGGGCATCGGCGGTTGCGGTACCGCTCAAGAACTTAGTCTGATGTTCCGGTTCGCAGATACTCATCTTCCATCTTCCGCTACAGAAGCTGGAATGCAGGATTTTATCGTTGAGTTTTCCAAATAGAAGCATGGTTACGATGGAGATTATAGTGTCGAAAATGTATATCTGATTACATACAAGGGCCATTTATTCTGTGTTGAAGATTTTCTCGTTTATGAGGTGAAAGAATACGAAGCTATCGGAGCCGGAATGTATTACGGTTTGACTGCTTTGTATCTTGGACACACGCCAAGAGAAGCCGTAAAAGTATCGTGTGACCTGTGCTGCTATGTGGCAGAGCCAATTATTGAGATAGAGTTCCCGAGAGAGGAGGAATGACCAAGTGGATAACGATTACATCGTCGATGTGAATACTCGGGACGGCAGCCGATTTATGGCTGAGTAGAATGAGTACATAGAAGAATGGGAGGGTGAGCAACAGTGAGCTTAACTGACCAGATAAATATCTATGCCGTAGATTCTGACGCATTCTACAACGAGGAAGAACGGGATATCAGTATTCAGCTCAATAATCTGCGCACCAGAAAGAAGAATTTGAAAGAGGAATTACGAATTGCTGAGCAGTTTCTGGGTGGTTCCCTTCCGGAGAAGACATAGGCTACCCGGTATCGTGAGATATACCGGTTGCGTAAGGAAATTGAGATTGACCCACCTACACAGGATGTGGTTGAGATCCTTAACGAGCAGATTGTCACTTTGACTCCTATCATCACTGGGCTCAAAAACGAGCTTAAGGATAAACTGGAGAGCCATTCCGGAATTCGCGCCCTTGACCCTCGTGCGCTCTCCCCTAAAAATGTTATATCGGTGTTTGAATCCGCCATGACAAGAGTGTTTGGCTTCGAGAAGGATCAGTTATACGATGATGTAATTGTTGTTCGGGCGTATTACTACGAGGTGCTGAAAGACATCATACGGGATGGATTTCTTCACAATGGTGAGCGGTATGTGGTGTTTACGGCATCCGCAGGACAGATCCGAACCAAAAGAACCGTCTTTGTTAAGGAATCTCTGCTTGAGAAGCATCGTCTGACACTCATGTGTGGGCTTACGGTTGACCATATCAATGAGCTGGGAGGCGTCAATGTCAATAAGTATCTTGCTTATTTGGCTTTGAGTAACTCTGCCACTGATATTTGGGAAGGGTTCGATATTGATAAGTCCATCGTTGTAGAAGACTTTGAGACGCTCGTAAATGGCACCGTAGACTACATTGATGGTACTACATATGAAATCACCCGCAGGGAAATGGGCGTTCCCATAACGCATACAGATGGCTGTGGAATGATGCTGCCGAGCATCAGTTGGAAGAACATGATGGTGCGGCTCCCGTGGGTAAAGGGATTGCTTGCCTCTTTCGACTTCAAGAAGTTCATTCGAGAGGCTAATGAGAGAGAACCGGAGATAAACCACGGTCTCGTCAGAGATATCTACGGCAAAGAATGGGATATTCTGCGAGACGATATCCGTTGTATTTTCACTAAGAGCCAGTTCAAAATGTAGAAATATTACGACAATTGGCAGGATTATGTCGATAAATTTAAACATTATGGGTGTCTGGCGTGTAAGTGCAACGAAGAAGAGAGCTTCATCCCCAACGCCAAACTGAACTACCAGATGTTGCAGACTCTGACCGATATATCAGATGAGGAGTTGCGGGCTCTCGCTGAAAAGTCAGTCAAAAAGCTGGACAACATTGCAGCGGATAAGGATACCATGCTCCGAGTATTTGGCGTTAAGGACAGCAACCGAGAGAAGAATCACTTTCAGAAATGTGTCGGTATCTATAATGAGCTTCTCTGCCAGGAGTATTCCAAGGAAACCTTGAAACAGATAAAAAAGAGCCTCGTCAATGACTATCGGGCGGGAAAAATTGATGTTGATGGCAAATATCTGTTTATCATTCCGGATTTGTACGCATTTTGCGAGCATCTGTTCCTTGGTATTGAAGTGCCGCAGGGGTTGCTTAAGGATAATGAAGTGTCGGCAAGAGTGTTCGCCAAGCGGGAGAAACTGGATTGCCTGCGGAGTCCACACCTTTATAGGGAACATGGTGTTCGTCGAAATGTGGTAAACGAGGATACGAAGAAGTGGTTCCGCACTGATGCTCTTTATACAAGCTCTTATGATTTAATTAGCAAGTTATTGCAATTCGATAAACAGTCGCGGTCGAACCTGTTGGAAACGGCAGGATGAAAACGGCGTGAACCAGTAAACACTGGGTGTGCGGTGTAAACCGCGCTAACGGGGGAAGTTGAGTATAATCCCGTGCTAATTGCTTAAGCAAAAGCGTAACGACTATCGAAAGGATAGCGGCAAGCCGTCAAGGCTCGTCGTGAATAACCGAGTAGAGTAGCTGGTGGGTGAAAATCCCACCGGCGAAGCGTGCCGAGCCTAAAAGGGAAACCTCATGGCTAAGATATAGTCTGTAACTCCTATGTGCGACGGAGATAAGAGCTTAGTGGTCGCTGACGAACTGTTCGTCAGCATAGCAGAACGAAACATGCATGGTATTGTTCCCCTCTATTACGAGATGGCGAAGGCGGGACAGATGCATATTGACAATATGAAGATCTACGACGGTTTGCAGGCTGCCTACAGCGGTGGCAATATCGGTGAGATCAGCAATACTATTACGAAGATTTGGAACAGTGGCGAAATGACGCAGGATAAACTTGATGTGATTAAGTGGTTGTGCTTCGAGAATAATGTTGTAATTGATAAAAGTTGTCCACTCATGCGGTGACGCATGATGTGAATGGTGGTTAACCAGCACATGCTGGGTGTTGCCTTAACGGTTAGGAACCATAGGAAATGATGGTTAGTAAGGCAGCTAACGGGGAAACCCTAAACGGTATTCCGCATGGCGATCCCGTGGCAAGTGAATGTTTGAGTAATTATAAAAAAAGGAGGTGATACAGTGTACGATGTATGTGTTGGAGATAGTTTTGGAAAATTAGAAGTGATTGCGATTACCGTTGAACCAACAAAAAGGAAGAGCCCAATAGCCTTATGTGAGTGCGAGTGTGGAAACTTCATTGAGGTAAAAGCATGCCGCCTTATTCAAAAGTACAAGCCTGTTAAATCTTGTGGTTGTTTAAGAATTGAAGCTGTCCATAATTCAAAAACTACCCATGGAGAATCCGGTGGGTTGGTTGTTGGAAAGCGGACAAAACTGTACCGAACATGGAGCAATATCAAGAGCCGTTGTTATAATCCGAAAGTTCGTAGCTATCATGACTATGGAGCCAAAGGAATTGGTATGTGCGATGAGTGGTTGCATGATTTTGTAGCTTTTAGAGATTGGGCAATTGCAAACGGCTACTCTAATAATCTCACCATAGACAGAATAGATGTCAATGGGAATTATTGTCCGGAAAACTGCAGATGGATTACCTCATCGGAAAACTCTATTCTGGCTCATCAGAAAAGCGGCTGGGGATATTGTGCCGAAACCGGCGAGCGTGTTGAAATAACTAATTTCAAGAAGTTTGCTGAAGAACGGGGACTAAGCAATAAATGCATTGACCGCGTTCTACACAAGAAACAGAAGCAGCACAAAGGATGGATATTCGGATATAAATAAACATTCAAAGCTCTAACGACTATCCCGAGAGGGAGTACGGGCACGATGAAATTCCGTACCCGGAAATGCCACCTTTCTTGCATAGTGCAAGAAAAAGATATAGTCTACACCATCTGCCACGAGCAGAGTTAAAGTATCTCGAAAGAGATGGTATAAAACGGTACGCAAAAACATTATGGGCTGTACAACGCCCACCTCACGCAGATGCCGCTATTAAGGCATTTGCGAAAATGAAGCCACCCCAATTCTTCATTTACGCTAAAGATAAAGCCCAGGAACAAGTAGAGCCACGCAATGACAGCATCGTCAACAAGTTGTTTGACATTATCCCCGATAAGAGAATGCGCTTTACGGCTGCCAACCTCGGGAAGTTCGATTATAAGGTACTGATGCGAAATCCCATCGTTTCTATTGACCCTCGTGTTATTGAGAAATTCAAAGATCTTGATGCCAGAAAGAACTTGTCTTTGTCCTACGGTTCCAACGAGGAGAACTATGCATTCTTCCGTACAACCGTTAGATGTGAGCTGTATGCTATTAACCCGAATGTGAACGCCGTCTGTGATATGCTGGTGGCTCACTTCTTCCGGGACAAGAAGAGCAAGAGTCTAAATACATTCTGGCTGTGCTATGGTGACATAGTGTTCCAGAACATTCGAAACAACATCGAGAAAGATTACATACAGTGCAGTTGTTGTGGCAAGCGCTTTTGGCGAACCTCATATAAGAACCAGATTTGTGAGGCGTGTCAGCCAATTCCCGTAGAGTTTGATATAAACAGCATGGTTGAAAAGGTTTGCTCAGATTGTGGGAAACACTTCTTCGTAAAGCAGATGGCACGCCGTACTCACCGTTGCGAAGCATGTACTGCTAAGGCAAGAAAGGCTTCTGTAGCTCGAAGTGTAGAGAAATTCAGGGCCAAATTGTAATACTATCAGAAAAAGTGAGAAGTCCATAAAACCGCTTGAAACAAGGCTTTTTCGCCTCCGTTAATCTTATAAAATGCCGAAAAGTGCCTATTTCAACGCGTTTCTCGGCATTTTCATTAAATTACAATACGGGAGGCTAATGGGCGAATTGTATGAATGTGAAGCCGCTTGTTCCCCACACTCTGGGCGGAGCAGCAACTCCGCCCGGTCAGCCACACCCGCCCACCGTTGGCGGCAATACAAATGAACGGCTCGATAAATACCGTCCGCTTACCACCACCGGCGGCAATACAAATTGGTGGTTTAAAACAGAACAGGACTTCCTGGCACGCGCTGCAAGGCAGTGAAACACAGGGAGACATTTTGCTTAAAAGGGAGCGGTGCGCGTACACTGCTCCCCTATTCTTTATCTGCTATGGGATGGCTGACCAATAAACAGCCAAGGCTATATGCCGTAATATTTAAGGAGATTAAATTAAAGTGTTTAAGATCGGAAAAGATGAAGTAAAGGCGGTGCAGAAGCTTGCACCAAAAAACAAACTCAAGGTGTTGTCTCGCCGCAAGAATTCCAGAGGGCATACATACCTCGTTCTTGATGATGATTATGATACCCTGCGCGTTCTCTCAAGCCTTCGTGGCAAGTCTATCCGAGACATCCTGGCGGACGAGTACCGCTACATTTAAGGAGGTCTGGCATGATAGATTTCAAGAGAAAGGAAAACGAAACAGAAAATCAATACCTGTGGCGGGTTGGCGTAGCTATTGAAAATGGTTCTGCTGGACTGACATAGGATGAGGCTGCTCCGCTTATCAATAAGGAATGGCGTGAAGATGAATCTGAATATCGTACATCTTCTGCTTACCGTAAGCCGGTGCAGTATGCCCTCCGTTTTATGGAGGATGGTGTGTTTGATGACAAGAAGGATGGATTGTCCGAAGAACTAATCGAACAGAAATACGAGCTGACCAAGGAGCGTATGCGTCTGCGTGATGAGCGTCGAGCAATCAACGACCGTCTGCGGTCTGCCGCTCGCTTAGATCACCGTCTGGATTACCTCGGTGAACTTATTGAGAGCAATGGCCATGCGTCTTTTGGTAATATCAAGTTGCCGGAGCAGAGAACTATCAATCGCCGTAAGGCTGACATTATTGTTTCTTTGGCTGATTTGCACATCGGCGCATCATACTATAATTATAATGGTGTGTATGACAGCGAGATGGCAAAGAAGCGGCTTGTAGAATACTTGTCGTATGTCAAGGAAATAAAGGATACACATGACCCAGAGAATTGCCACATCGTAATTCTCGGTGATTGCATTTCCGGCAATATACATAAGAATCTATCCGTTACGAATGGCGAGAGTGTTGTAGCGCAGATTCAGCTCATGTGCGACTATGTGAGCGAGTTCTGCGGCAGAGTTGGCGAGATGTTCGGTCAGACTGGCGGCAATGTAACTATTCATTGTGTTGCTGGAAACCATACTCGTCTCGACAAGAAGGAAGATGCTCTTCACGACGAGCGCCTGGATGATTTACTTCTTTGGTATCTGAGCAGATTCTTTGCAAAGGTTCCCAATGTGTCCGTTTCCGAAGAGCGCCTCGATAACGGGATTGACCAATTCATTATTCGTGGTCGTAGCTATGTCGCAGTACATGGCGATTTCGACGGCTTCAACGAAGCTGGCGTATCCAAACTGGCGATGTTCCTTGGGTACAAACCAAATGTTGTACTGTATGGGCACAGGCACTTCCCTGCCATGACAGAATGTTCCGATGTGGTAATGGTGCAGAGCGGCAGCTTGGGCGGTAGCGGTGATCAGTTCACACTGGAGCATCGGATGCGTTCAATGCCCGCTCAGTCCGTTCTCGTCGTTAATGGCGATGGCGTTGTTGCTCATTATCCTGTTAAGCTTGGTATTATTCCCTGTCTCTCCTATGACCTGGAAAAGTATCCTGCGGAGGAGGATGATATCTTGTGAACAAGCATAAGTTTATACGCTATGTCTCAGACGAAACAAGGATTCGTGTGAACGAGTGTGACTATATGGTCAACGCTATTCTCCGGTGTATTAAGGATGTGCTGGCGACCGGCGAAGATCTCTACTTAAATGACTTTGGCAAATTCATTGTCGAGCGTCGAGACCCAAGGAAGTGCATTCTGCCAGATGGCGCTGAGTGTATGGCACCTGGCAAGATCATTATTAAGTTTCGACCTTCGGTTTCTTTGAAGGAAGAAATGGAATATGTCCCTAATCCTGAAAATCTTCGCAAGAACGGTGGCGGAGGCGCAGCTAAATAAATGCCTGGTGAACTTGTATTAAAGGTGTACCCTACCTTAGTGGGAGCTAAAAAAGCGGTGTTGCTCAGCCGAAATTGGGCAGAGTGAGGGAGCGTCCGAAATGGCGCTCCCTTTTCATATGAGCGATTAAGAGGAGTGATTAAATGACCGCACCTACAAAGAGGAGCCTTAAGCCAGCGATTGGTGCGGCTAAGGAACCTGCTTTTGAAAAGCGAAATGAAAAGTACGAATGTGTTTGCTGTCACGAAGAAAAGAAGCCTACTGATTTCTACAAATCCCCTACTGCGGCGTTTTGGGACTACCCCGGCAGTATTACGCTTGTGTGCAAGCAATGCGTCCGTAAGCAGTTTGATCGTGATGTGGATCAATACGGTCTTGACAATGCAATTATGTTTACCTGCTATCGTCTTGACCAGCCATATATCAAGTCAACTGCAGAGGATGTTAAGGTCAACACAAATCCGTTTGATATTGGTGTTTACCTTGGCTCTGTTTCTCGTGCTGCCTATACCGGCAAATCTTTCGCGTGGTCTCTCCTTTCCGGAGAAATCAATCGTGAAGATGGCGATGGTGTTAAGGAAGAGAGAGAAGATAAATGGTCTAAGCGTGACCGGCAGAATATGAACTATGTTATTTCGATAATCGGGTATGACCCTTTTGACGATGCCGGCCTTAGTAATATGGACAGAAAATATTGCTACAATGTCCTTTCGTCTTACCTTAATACGCCTTATATAACGGACGATTCTCACAAAATGCAGTCCGTTATTCAGCTTACTAATACATTGCTGCAGGTTCGCAAGCTTGACGAAGCAATCAACAGAGAGCAGCTGAAGGCAAACACTAATACCGATACTCTCACCGATATGGTCATGGCGAGAAAAAACCTGCAGACCATTGTAAATGCCATTGTAAAAGACAACAATATTGCCTCGCAGTATTCCAAGGAAAAGACCGGCGGGGAAAATACCTTGACCGGCAAGATGCGGGAGCTAACCAATAATGGCTATGAGGCAATGAAGGTTAATCTATTTGATATTAAAACCTCTGAGGCTATGAAGCAAATCGCTGATCTTAGTAATTCGAGCATCATGGAACAGCTCTCTCTCGATGCCAACGATTATACCGAAATGCTGAAAGAGCAACGCACCATGCTGACTGACCTGCGAGAAAAGGCGGATGCGCTTGAGGAGGAAAATAGACAGCTCAAGAATAATCTTGAAAATCTGATTGCGGAATCATCAGCTAAGAGAAAGCGTGGTGGTTCATAATGGAAATTTATGTGCCGACTACACCAACCGAATGGTCACAGCGTAAGGTTGAGGAATATGAAAAGGCGGCAAAGGTAATCAATTAGGGGCGTGAAAACCCTGTTCGCTTCGCCGAAGAAGTGTTCGGCATTGCCATGATTGATTATCAGAAGTGGTCTTTCATGGAAAGCTGGTGGCGCCCGTATGTCCTTTGGCTCTGTAGCCGTTCGGCTGGTAAAACAACCGAGGCTGCAATCTTCTTGCAAACGAAGTGCTTCCTTATACCGAACTATACGGTCTGGATCTTTACAAACAGTGCCGGTCAGTCTATTGAGTGCTTCAAGAAAATCGAGGATATCGCCTTGCAGAAGATTCCTTCATTTAGAACCTGTACGGACATCTTCGCTTCCGAAATCGAGAGAAACTCCAATTCCCCTACTGGGTTTATTCATGACCCTGCGGGTCATCACTTCTCTCTGTTTAATAATTCTGGTGTGACTACCCTGTCTTCAAACCTTAACGCCATTCGTGGTAAGCGTGGTTCAATATTCTACGACGAGACTGGTTGGATGGGCAAAGAAGAATTTGCAACCACTGAACCATTCGCTTCACAGGACGCGAGTTGGGGTATCGGCGTCTCTAAAGGCCCTAAGTATTACGAGCCGCAGGCGATGCCTTTGCAGAGACTGTACGCTAGTTCCGCAAGTGATGTGACATATCCGTTTTACGAGAAGTATCGTGATTTCTCTAAGAAAATGATTCTTGGGCATCCTGACTACTTCGTTTGCGATATCAACGCTAACACTATTTTAGATTTCTCTACTCTTAATGGCGAACAGATCCCTTCTCACTTACAGCGAGAAGAAATCAGCCGAAAGATGGACGAAGACCCGGATATGGCAGAGCGCGAATACTTCAACAAATTCTCAAAAGGCGGCGCTCAAAACAGTGTTGTCCGTATGGAGACAATGATCCGGAACTCTTTTGTTTATCCTCCGGTTATGTGCAACGATACTGGTAAGCGTAAATTCATCTTTACATATGACCCCGCTCGCAACTTCGATGGAAGTGTCCTTTCTATTTTTGAGCTTATTGAGGACGAAAAAGTTGGATTGAAGTTGCGGTATGTGCGGTGTATTTCCTTTGTCGATACAGAAACGCGCAAGAAAACTCCATTGCCGATGAACGAGCAGGTCAAAATAATCAAAAAACTGCTCGTTGATTACAACGGGCCGAACGCTGCCGACTGGGAAAATATTGAGGTTTATATCGATGCCGGTGCCGGTGGTGGCGGTATCTCTGCCGTGGCTGATAACCTTATGGAGGACTGGGAAGATAGTTCCGGGCAAGTGCATCGAGGCATGGTTGACCCGGAACATAAACAGTATGAGACCTCCAGAGCAAATTATCCTAATGCTCTCCCTTGTATCCATCTGATCGAACCAGCTTCTCATAAGCGGCTTATCTTTGATGCACTGGAGAATATGACAAAGTTTGACTTGATTGAGTTTCCTGATTATGACGGCAAGGATGTTATAACCATAGTAAATGCCGATGGCAGTTACCACGATTATGAGCTTTCCTTCCCAGAGCGGCTTGCGCTGGTGCAGTGCAATCTTGCCAAAACTGAAATCACCTATATGCGAAAGTATATTTCTGCCAATGGGCAGACATCATACGATCTCGCTAAGGATAAAAAGAACACAATGCATGACGACCGAGCCTCGAATGCGTGGGCCAATGCGGCATAATACATAATCCGCACTGAAAATTCTCTCTGATATACGGCGAACATCCAGAGATGGGCAACGCCCTGGAAGGGGTTAGATATTACCCCGCCAGCAACGACTGAGCGAGAGAACGCCATTCATATGGCGATGCAACAGTCTGAACACGAACAATAATCTAAACATGAAATTCGTGAGGAACCATTAGTGTGGTTCCCGCCTTATACACAGATACCCTTGGATTAAATATCGTTTCTATCCGCAGTTGCTGCGCAGGGCATATGAACTCATATTCCGGTTATTTGTAGAAATATGTATAAGGTCAAAAAGCAACAGAATGATACAGTCGCCATGGCTGCATGGGTTCTTTCTCAAAAGAGAAGAACCGATTTAATCAATTCCAATGTCCAAACAGATGACGATTTTTCTGAATTCTGTTTCCGGGCACCAAAAGTAAAATGAAGGAGGTGCGCAGTGCTTGCAAAAATATGCAAATCGTAAAGACATGATGAACCGTCGAAAGGGCGAATCACGCCCTGAGCCAGTTGTAGATCCACCTATGATGTTTGCAAATCTCAATCATGTTATTTATCGTGATTTGAATGGCACGACTCGTGCCCCGACTTTCGCAAAATACTCGAGAGAAGAAATTATCACTTATCTCTCAAATCCGTACAGATATAAAACACAGCTTCGCAATGCTGTTATCTATATGTATGGAGCCAGTTCCAACTTCCGCCGCCTAATCCAATATTTCGTCGGGCTGAGCGATTTCTCATATATCGTTACGCCATACCGAATGGATTATGACAGCGCTGAAACCAAAGGCACTACATATAAGAAGAACTACATCAAAACTCTTGATTTTCTGTCCACTATGAACATCAAGACACAGGGAGCCAAGATTTTGACTGTGTGCCTGCGGGAAGATGTGTTCTATGGCACTTGCCATGTCACAAAAGACGATATCACTATTCAGCAGTTGCCTTCCGAGTATTGTGACATCACATCAGTAGAAGGCAATGTCTTTAATGTATCGTTCAATTTTAGCTATTTCGATTCGAGAAGCGACTTGCTTCCACTTTATCCGCCCGAGTTTGAGAAAAAGTACAATGCCTATAAAAATAGTTCGGGGAGTAAGTGGCAAGAGCTTGATTCTCCTAATTCATTTGCTATCAAGGTGAATAACGATGTCCCCGACTATCCTATTCCGCCGTTTGCTGGCATTCTTCCCAATCTCTATGATATCTCGGACTATCAAAGCCTGAAAATGACAAAAACCGAGCTGGAGAACTACGCAATTCTGGCGATGTATCTTGAAAAAGATCCCGATGGCAGATGGCAAATGGACTTCGGTAAGGCGGAAAAGTATTGGCGCAACCTCGATGGTGTTCTGCCAGATGAGGTTGGTTCTATTCTGTCGCCTATGAAGCTTGAGAAAATCAGCTTTGACAGAGCTGGAGGTACTTCCACTTCCGACACTGTTTCCGATGCGGAAGAACATATGTTTAGTTCTGCTGGTGTATCTTCTCAAATTTTCTCTAGCAAGAATGCCACATCGAGCAATGCAATGCTCCTTTCTATCAAGGCAGACCAAAACATTACTTTTGGCATTGTTCGTATGATTGAAGACGCCATCAACCGAATACTGCACGAACAATCTGCATCTAAGAACTTCTCTATTCGTTTCTTGGATACTTCTTGCTATAACCGCAAGGAAGCCGCAGAGGTCTACCTTAATGGTTGTCGATCTGGTGCGCCTTTTGTATCCGCCTACTGTGCAGTTGCGGCTGGCCTTAATCCGGAGGAGATGGATGGTCTTTGTTGGATTGAGCAGAAGGGTTTTGATTTCGTGTCGAAGTTTAACCCACTGCGGATGTCGTCTACTCAGTCCGGCAATGATGGAAATGGTCGTCCTGAGTCTAATCCCGATGCGCTCACGGATGAGGGCGAGCGCTCCAGAGAGAAGAATTGAGGTGGCGCGTATGGAATTTATTTATGTTCTTAATCCCAAAGCCGCAGAAGAACTGATGGCTCAGGGGTTTGGATATACTACTTCGACCATGAACGGAAACTTGGTTTGGATTTTTGATTACAACGATGAGCTGCAGCGGTTTACGCTGTCCCGCTATTCCGATGATCAATATTTCATTTCCGACACGATGTTCATTTGAGGTGGTACTATGAAGATTTTTCAAAATGGAGGAGGTGAAAACGAAAAGTGGAACAAATAAATTTAAGTTTTTCCTCCAAATTGACTGAGTTTTCAAAACTTAATGAGCAATTTATCAAAGCATCCTGTTATGTAATGGCTCTTGGGAAAAACCGCAACGGCTCACACTTCTCAAAAGAAGCAGTGGTTGATGCCTTAGATTCGCTCTATTTTATTCCTGTCGTTGCTCACCTGCTTTATGATGAGGACAACAACAAGTGGTATGTGGGTGGACATGATAGAGAGCTTGTAGTTACGGAAAATGGGCTTATGCTGAAAGATGTGACCGTTCCGTTCGGTTGCGTTATCCCCGAGAATACTGAGTTTGTAGAGGTTGAGGAAGACAACGGGACGCAAGCTACATATCTTAAGTGTTCTATTGTGATTTGGGCTGGAAGATACCCGAATCTCATGGAAAGTATCTATAGCAGCGATCTCTACTGGGGTCAATCCATGGAGATCAAGGCTAAATCAATCCGTCCTTTGCCGAGTGATAAGAAGTATAGAGACATCACTGAATTCACATTCTCATGTTTAACACTACTTGGCAAGGACGATAACCCCGAATACCATACAGAACCATGCTTCCCATCTGCTTGTGTGGTGCCTGTAGAGTATTCTTTGGGAGAAAACTTTAAATCTGAATTTGAACTTATGAAGAACCAGCTCAAAGAGCTGGCCTTTTCTTTTAGTCCGGATTCAAGAACTGGAGGGAAAGACTTGGAAGACAAGAAAGCTTTAATTGCAGAGTTTGGCCTGAACGAGGATCAGCTTGACTTTGAAATTAGCGATGAAATGAGTCTCGACGAGCTGCGGGAGAAGCTTACTGCATTTGCGGAAGCACACAGCCCCCAGTCCGGCAGTAATGACATCGAGTTTGGCGCTACCTTTAATGAACGCCGTGACGCTCTGTCTGCAGCTGTAACCGATGACTATGTTCGCAATGAGTCTGGCGATGTAACTGAGTACATCAGACGCTGGCTCTTTGATTTCGATGACAAGTACATCTTCGTGAATGGCTACCACTATGTTGTCGCGGACAACACAGAGACCCGCTTCTATGCAAGAGTGCCCTATTCCTTTGATGAGGAGAACAAGGTCGCTTCTTTAACCGGTGAGTATGAGCATATGTTTATGACTTTGCTGACTAACGAAGAGAAGCAGGCCGTTGACAATGCGCGCGCCGAACAGGAGAACTATGTTGCTACCCATTCCTACAGCAACGAGGAGTACGAGGCTCTGAAGGCGTATAAAGACGAGAAGGAAACAGAGGCTCGTAATGCTGAATTTGATGCGGTGATTGCCGAGTATGCAGAGATTGCCGAGTTACCTGAGTTTAAGGTTATTGCTGAATCTGTATATTCCTACGAGAATTCTGATGCTCTCCGCATGGCTTGTGATGCTGCCTATGGCAAATTCAAGCGTGAGCAAGCTGCTGTTGTTGCCCAGAACTTTTCTGCTGTCGGTGGCGAGAAAAAGGCTACTGGCAAGCTGAAAATGCCCACGGATTCTGCGTCTATTGACGGCAAAGGTGACAGCCGCCCCTACGGCGATCTGTTCGAAAAATACGGTAAGAAATAAAAATACTGGAGGAATTTAATTATGGCTAATTATGGCGTTGTTCGCCTGGACAATATGTCCGGCACCACTGATGGTACCCTGCTGCGCTCTGTTCGTTTCTATGATGGCGACAAAGAGGCGGCTATTAAAAATGGTCGCGTTGTTCTGATTGGCGACCTGCTGGATGGTCAGCGTGAGGTTCGTAAGGCTACTGCTCCTGCGGCTACTTCTCCCCTGACTCATATTGGTCTGGTTGCTGCTCCCGAACTGATGTATGACGAGCGCAAGCGCAACCTTACCGAGTTCATCAACGAGGCTGGTGAAAATGTTCGTGTTTACATTCCCCATGTACGCGATATCTTCTCTGTTACCGCTGAGGCTCTGGATGCAGCCGCTGCTATCGCTAAGGGCAACCTGGTTGAACTGCAGGCTGGCACTAAGCTGAAGGTTGTTGCTACCGCCACTGACAAGTCTACTCAGGTTGGCAAGATTGTTGACATCGAGACCGTAGGTTCCCTGACCTACTATGTCATCGAGGTCGGCTAAGAGTAAGGGAAGTATCTAATTAGGAGGAAAATGATATGAATGAGAAAAATTCTATTGTAAAGCTCGCAACCGACATGCTGCATGGCAAGGTTGAGACCTATGATTCCAAGAGCTCTGAAGATGTACTGCGTGAAGCTCTGATTGCCGCCAACGGCGGTTCTTCCAAACTAAATGTTAAGGCCCTGCGTCGCAACAAGGTCGAGATCTTCGAGATTATCGAGGAGCTGGTTCCTCTGATGGTTAATGAGGGTCTGAAGGGCGATGAGTTCTTCATGAATTATGTTGAGGAGCGCAATCTTGCCGAGGGCGACAAGAATGAGTTTGTTGCTCCCGATAACAGCACTTTCATCGTTTCCGAGATTGCTAACGGCATCGCTACTCCTCGTCGTCAGAGAATTGGTGAGAAGACCGTTGTGAGCGTTAAGACTACCGTTCATGCTATTCGCATGTATGAGGAGTTCTCTCGTTTCATGGCTGGTCGTATCGACTGGAACGAGCTGGTTGCTAAGGTAGCCGAGGCTTTTAAGGCTGCTATTTACAACGACATCTACACCGCCTTCAAGGGCATTAGTGCCACTACTGTTGGTCTGAGCAATGCCTATATCGGCACTGGCACCGCTGACGCCGAGAAGATCCTGGCTATCGTTGAGCACACCGAGGCTGCTAACGGCGAGTCTGCTGTTATCGTTGGTACCAAGGCTGCCCTGCGTAAGTGCCCCGGTGCTGAGCTTGGCGACAATGCTAAGACTGACCTGTACAACGCTGGTTACTTCGGCAAGTTCTACGGCACTCCCATGGTGGCCGTAAAGAATCGCCACAAGGTTGGCACTGATGAGTTTATCTTTGATGATAACACCATCTATGTATTTGCCGGCGGCGACAAGTTCGTTAAGTTCGTCCGTGAGGGTGAGTCTTATATCGTTGAGACCCAGACCGGTAATGCTGACATGTCTGTGGAGTATCTGTACACTGACAAGTACGGTGTTGCCATTCTGGTTAACGGCAAGCTGGGCAAGTACACCATCACCGGCTAATAAAGGGCTGGTGAGTATTGGGTGGAGCGAAAAAGAAAAGGATTCGACAGAGAATATGCGACCTCGTTTAGACGCGAGGTCGCTTTTCTTGCTGAGTGCGGTATTCGCTACACCTTTGTAAAAAGAGTTCAGGAGGTATCCGTGTATAAATACGAGAAGACTCCTGAACTCTTCGCAAAGTTAGCAGAATTCTATGCTCAGAAAATTAGTGATTAAAATGGAGGATTAAATATATGGCACAGCAAACGAAGGGCACTAAAAAGCCCCAGACTTCTGCTACTAAACCTGCAGAGGCTAAAGAAACGAAACCTGTGGTCGAGCAGGCTCCTGTTGTCGAGAAGAAGCCGATTTATCGTACTTTGAGAAAGGTTTCTCCCGATGAACTCGTAGATGTACAGTCCTGTACCTATGGCAATATGCTTTATATTTCAAAGCGTACTGGTAATAGAGTCGAGTGGGAGGATTTCGGGGATATCCAGACAATGACTGTTGGCGAACTTCAGATCATGAAGGGTTCACAACCGCTGTTCTTTGAGCGCAAGTTGATTATGATTGTCGGTGAAAATGCCAAGGATGTTATCGACTATCTGCAGCTTAATAAATACTATGCAGATTTTGGTTCTATCGATGAGATTGATGCGATTTTTGAAGCTTCTCCGGAAGAGATCAAGCGTATCGTTGCAAATCTGCCTGATAAGGCAATTGAGACAATTGCTCGTCGGGCATATGCGCTTATTGAAGATGGTACTATCGACAGCCAGCGTGTTATCAATGCCCTGCAGGATTCTCTCGGTTACGAGCTGGTGGACAATGACTAATTAAAGGAGGTGGTTGCGATGGTTTCATACGATGTATTCAAGCGATACTTCAAATCTAAGATTAGCCAGTATTCTTTCAGTGATTACGGTTATGACGAAGAGATGGATGAAATCGACCGCTTTCTGCACCTTGCTATTGCCGAATTCAAGAATATCTGCGTAGTCGATTTATCGGATCGAGATGATGATGCTCGTGTGTTCAATTCTGACGATGTGAACGATGACGAGATTATTGATATTTTGACTGACGGGATGGTCTGTGTCTGGCTTCGAAAAATTAAGAACGAGCCACAAAACCTGCAGAACTACCTCGACACGAAGGATTTTCAATTGGCGGCGTCTCCTGCAAATGTGCTGAAGGAAGTGCGTACCACCTATGAGGTTGAATATAACATCTTTGTTGGAAAGATGCTTGAATATTCCTACAATCACGGGGATATTTCGAGTCTTCATATGTGAGAGGTGCTTTTATGGCTGAGATGCAGAGAAGTGACTGGCTCACAAGTATGAAATCCACCCATCGTAGATTTGGCCCATCTTCACTATCGTGTAAGGATGTTGTAGTCAATGGCGAAGATCGGAAGATTATGATAATCAACTCTGACGACTTCGACCTTAAATATGCCCATTGTATTTTTGATGACTTCCTTATTGTAGGCTCGTACATTGAATGGAATGACGAGACCTGGATTGTCACTAAGGAGGGCGGGCAAAAGGATGTCTACCCTTCCTATGAGCTTCAAAAGTGCAACTATGAGCTTAAGTGGGTTAAGGATGGCGAAACCATCACCAAAAAAGCGTATGCTTCCGACATGACCTATTCGCAGGTTGGTGTGCAGCATACTGACTATATGGTTTACGGTGATTCTCGGTACCGCGTCATCATTCCAAAAGATGATGACACTACTAAGATCCGTCGTGGTGATAGATTCTACATCGACGATGGTGACAGCGAGGACGACCACCCTATTTATGAAGCAACAAAGATCGATAGAATTACCCGTATGTACAATGGCAACGGTGTTTACACTTTGATGCTTGTTGAGTGCAATGAACACCCAACCGATAATTCTGATTCTATGGTTGCCGATAACAATAATAAAACTGAGCTTGAGGAAGGAGAGTGGGTCTAATGGGTTATATGTCAATGTTTAAGGATTATAGAAATACTCTCATGAAGGCTCTGTGCTCTTCTAAGGATATCGTTAATCTTTTAAAGAACACAAACGAGGACTCCCCTACCCTTCCCGACAAGTCTCTTTTATATGACCATATTTACCCTTATCCATTCATTCCACAAGCAGACGAGGCTGCCAAGACCTATGTTGGTGTCCGCTTGACCGTACCACAGGTTGGGAGCAAAACATTCAAAACCATACGCCTTACCGCTTTCATCTTCACGCATTACAGTTTGATGAGAGCTCCTGGCGGTCTTCGCGTTGATCTTTTGGCTGATGCGATTGATTCCGTATTAAACGGATCTCTCGAGTATGGCCTTGGTCATGTCGAGTTAAAGGATGTCGATGATGTTCACCCCGCTAAGGATTATTACGGCGTCGTGCTCACTTATGATATTACAGACTGGAATCGGGTGAGCAAACTACAATGAGGTTAGGTTTGATATCGAAAAGGGATCACAAAATCAATAACTATATCACGGTTCATATCCCAACCCTCGGTGAGATCTTCGACTTTGGGCAAAGCGAGTATATGAGTATCGTTAGCTCTCTGGTTGCAACTCCGTATGAGGCAATGGTTATGCTGGATGATATGGGTGTTGATTTTACAACTGTTGATGAGTGGTTCGTGTTTGAATTGATGTTTTCATACTTCGCTAAGAAGTACAAACGCATAAGGATTATCTTTGGCAATCTGGATTTATCCCTTTTTGAAAGGGCAATAAACAAAGAGACCGGAGAAGATATTCTTTATGACTTCGAACATGGCTACATCATCGATAGGCTTGCCCAGGAACAAATCAGCTCCGTATTGCGGGAAATTCTGCAATTTGAAAAGCATGATAAAATTCCTGGCAACGCTATAACCAAGAAGTATCTAATTGATCGTGAGCGGAGGCGTCTTCGCAGGGCGGCAGATCAAGAGAAAGAACAACTCGAGGACTTGATTCTTGCGCTCGTAAACACACCAGAGTACAAATACAATTTTGAACAATCGATGGAGTTGACTCTGTATCAGTTCAACGCCTGCGTAAAACAGATTCAGAAGAAAATTTCTTTTGACCATCGGATGAGCGGTATTTATGCCGGTACGGTAGATGCTTCAAAAATTAGCAAAGAAGACCTGACTTGGATTTGAGTCGGGTCATTTATTTTAGAAAGGAAGATATAACTATGGTTAATGTTAATGAACTTACCCTGACTTCCCTCGAAAGAATCATTGGCTATAACCTGGGCGGTGAGTATCTCTGGACTCTGGACGAGCTGCAGAATGCTACCATCAGCAACACCCAGGAGAAGGTCGATATCACTGGTAAGCAGGGCCGCAAGCTGAATTCTCTTAAGAGAAATAAGGCTGTAAAGGTTACTGGTACCAATGGTATGCTGAGCCTCGGTCTGATTGCTACTGATACCGGCACCGAGGTTGCTCGGGATGAGAATGTTCAGTATAAGTGGTATGAGATTGTCGATATCGAAGAGAATGCTGCTTCCACTACTTACACTGCCGTTGGCACTGTTGGCGCTGAAATTGATGCCCTGTACATCGTGAATGTTGATGGTACTCGTGGGGTTAAGCTGGAGCAGGACGCTACCGCAACTGAAGGTACCTTCACTTATACTCCTGGCACGAAGAAGCTGGCTTTCCTTGCTGACGCTTACAACGGTCAGAAAGCTGTTGTGTATTACACTCGTAAGGTGAACGCTGCCGTTATTTCCAATGATTCCGGCAAGTATTCTCAGAAATGCACTCTGTATATCGATGCTCTCGCTGAGGATAAGTGCAACAAGTGCTATCTGGTTCAGTTCGTGATTCCTGTTGCTGACTTCTCTGGCAACTTTGATATTGCCATGGGCGATAATCAGGCTACTCATTCCTTTGAGGCGGATTCTCTGTCCTCTGGTTGCAGCGGTGGTGGTATCCGGCTGTGGGATATGCTCGTTATCGAAGACGGTACCGCTGATGTCACCTGATTGAATTGAGGTGACAACTATGGCGAAGTGTAAAGTCTGTGGTAAGGAATTTACGCCTTGCCGCACCAACACGCCTCTGAACTGGAGGCGTGTTGCCTGTTGCGCTGAGCATGGGGCTATTTGGTTTGAAAAAATCGAAGCGGCTCGTATCGCTCAGCCAAATGTCGAGCCCGAGCATAACGAGGAGCTGCAAGCTTTGCTTTCCGTTGAAGAGCCAATAGAGCCTGTAGAGTCTGAGACAGTGGAGGAAATCGTTGAGATTTCCGAACCGGAACAGCCAGATACGGTATTGCAAGCTTTTGAAGGAACCGAAGCCATTGAGGAACAGGAACCTACGCAGGAAGATGAGGAATCTCCCGAGTATTACAAAGGGAGAAAACACAGATAAAAGCATTTTGGGGACTGCATTTTGCAGTCCCCTTTTCTGTGCGGTGAAATGAAATGATTAAATTTATAGCTCTTGATCAGGCGACAAAATACACCGGATATTCGGTTTGGGTTCTGAGCAAAAAAGGCGAGCTTAAGCTCTTGGAGCATGGTGTGTTTAAGGCCAATGTTAAAAATGATGTTATTTCCAGAATGTGCGAAATGTACAACGATATCAAGGGCTTAATTTTTACACACAAACCTAACTATGTGTTTTTTGAGGCGACACAGTTTCAGTCTAACCAGCGTGTGTACAGTACATTGTCCCAGTTGCAAGGTATCGTAATGGCAATTCTGTTTGAAAAAGACATTGGATTCAGCATTATAGAACCGTCTTCGTGGAAGTCGTACTGTGGTATTACTGGGAGAAAGCGCGAGGAGCAGAAGGCAAAGTCCATAGCCATTGCTTCCAAACAATTTGGCTTATCTGACCTTACGGACGATGTGGCTGACGCTATTCTTATTGGATACTACGGTGCCCATATTTTAAACAATGAAAAGGGGTGAAGATGTGGCGGAAAACAAAAATCTTAACATCATCTATCGTGACTCCACTCCGTTTATTTCTTTCCCCTGCGACTTCGATGTATCTATTCTGAGTTCTGGGGTTGAAGATATCGAGATCGTATTCTCGCAAGATGGAGCCGAAAAATTTACAAAAAGAGGAGACCAAGTTGAAGTATGTGTTGAATTAAATTCAATCATTACTTCGTTAAGCCGGAATGACACAAGCAAGCTAAAGAGCCGTTTGGAGACTACAATGCAGATTTTCATTCACATGGAAGATGGCGCTGTTATTCCGAGCAATATTATGGTTGCAAACACCGGTTATATCTTAGAACGGAGGTGACGGGTGCCGTGAGCGATTTTTCTACCAAGAATAACTTTAGTGCTACTTTTGGCACTTTTTACAACCTCGGCGGAGATTACAAGATTATCCGCAAGAACAGTCTTTCAGAGTTTCCGGCTGTAGGAAACGAAAAGTATCTATATGTAGCCAACGATACAAATCTTATGTATTTCTGGGACGATGAGAATAAATCGTTTGTTTCAGCAAAATCTGAAAGCTCCGCTATATTCCCCGATGTTCTAAAAATAAACGGTGGTAATGCAGGAAGCATATATGAAGAAAATGAATAATAAGGAGTGGGTTTCATGAACAAGGAAATTCTGACCAAAGTGATCCTTCGGAACGATAGTACCGCGAATTGGGACACTAAAAACCCCGTCCTTGATAAGGGCGAGATTGGTTTCGAGTTCACCGCTGACGGTGCCGTTCTTACCAAGGTTGGCGATGGTGCGACGGCTTGGAAACAGCTTGGCTACAGCGGCGTTGACGAGGACAAAATCAATGCGCTGATTGGGCAGGCTCGTGACAACTATTATAGTGTTGTTCGTAACGATGGCGAAACCGATAATGAAGCTATTACACGCGCTCTCGGCGAGTCTGTTGCCGCAAAGGGCGATGTATGCGCGATCAAAACTGCGCTTGGTACTACCCCTGAGAGTTACTCTTATATGGGCTATGTATTTGACGGCGAGAACTGGGGTGCCATGGATGGCAACATCAACTCTGAAAATGTAATTATCGGCAAGGATCTGGTTTTCGCCGGCAGTTATACTTCTGTTGGCAATGTATCCAAGGGCACTACTATTCAGAAAGGCAAAACTCTGGATCAGCTTCTGACCGCAATGTTTACTCAGGAGCTCAATCCCCCCAAGCCTACTCCAACCTGCTCTGTCACTCTGACCGGCGCTGGTGCTAAGGAGGTTGGCGAAACCTTTACTCCTGCTTATACTACCGCTTTTGACCCGAAGACATACGCTTACGCCCCCACCGCTACTGGCGTCACTGCTACTGGCTGGGAAGTAAGTGATAGCACCGGTGCCAAGAAGACTACGGCTACCGGTTCCTTTGATGGTTTCACTGTCGAAGATAATACGAACTATAAGTTAACTGCTAAGGCTACATATGGTAATGGTAATGTTCCTAAAACAAACCTCGGCAATGACTACCCGGCATCACAAATTAAAGCTGGCACTACTGCGGCTGCTTCTTCCGCTGCCGTTACTGGCTATCGTAAATGGTTTACTTATGTTGGTACTGATCTGACCGCTCTGACCAGCAATGTGATCCGTACTAAGGGTACAAGCAAGGGCGCTGCTGGCTCAAACTTCAATATTAACCTGGCTATCCCTGCCGGCACTAAGCGTGTCTATGTTGCTATTCCCGCATCCAAGAACAAGGCTCTGTCTTCTGTAATAGATGTGGACGGTATGGGTCTGGATGTAAAGGGCAATTTCACAAAGCAGACTGTATCTGTTGAAGGTGCTAATGGCTATACTGCCGTTGACTATGATGTATTCATTGTGGAAAACCTGGCTGGTTTGGCTGCTACTACCTATCAGATCAAGTTTTGAGTAAAGGGGGATAAATAATATGGCTATTAAGAATTGGAACAATGGCAAGCCCAGCTTCAGTTATGAAGGTCATGCTAATCTGGGTGTAAACCTTAACCGCCAGAAGAATGCCCCGCTTGATATCTCTTGCGAGTATTCCTCTGTCAAGGATATGCTTTACTATGTAACAGAGGGTCGCTTCCCCGCTAATGGCGCTGGTGTATCTGCCGCTGTTAAGGATATGAAGAAGTATCCCTACCTCGGTCAGGTTATTGCTCTGGTTAATCCAGAAACCGAGGAGGTTGCTCTGTATTATGTAAAGACTGCTGAGTATGATGCTACTCTCGCTACTGACGATGCCATGTTTGAGCATTATTTCGAGGCGGTCGGTCGTGCTACCCTTGGCGACAATGTTACTATTGTTCGTAACGAGGAAACTGGTGTTCTCTCTATTAAGGGCTACGCCGCCGCAGAGACTGGTGCTCAGCTCGTAAAGACTGCAAATGGCCTTGAGTGGGTTAAGCCGGACAATACAACCGTCGAAGGTTTGAATACCGCCGTTGCCGCTATTGAAAGTACCATCGGCGAGGACGACACTCAGGGTCTGCGTCTGCGCATTAAGACCAATGAGGATGACATTGGTACACTTGATGGTAAAGTCGCAACTCTTATTGGCGAAGATGCCGGCAAGTCAGCTCGTGCCATTAGCGCCGAAGAGGTCGCCAAAATTGTCGCTGGTGCCGATAAGGACTATGACACTCTGAAGGAAATTGCGGACTATATTAACTCCGATAAGACCGGTGCTGCCCAGATGCAGACAGACATTTCTACGATTAAGTCTGACCTGAACACTGCTGAAACTGGTCTGAAAGCTCGCATGACTGCAGCTGAGGGTGAGATTGATGCTCTGCAGGAGTCAGTTGCTGGTATCCACAGTCACGACAACAAGACTGTTCTCGATGGCATTACTGCCGAGAAGGTTGCCGCGTGGGATGCTGCAGAGACTAATGCGAAGACCTTCACTACTACCAAGATTGGGCTGACGAAGGAGGATGGCGGCGATTCCGCTACTGAAGCTCCTACCGTCAAGGCATATGTCGATGGTAAGGTTACTGCCCTGAATACTGCTATTGGTACTCAGAAAGACCGCATTGACAATCTTGGCGCTCTTGCCTCCAAGAGCGAAGTTGGCGAGACTGATCTTGCCGCCGCTCTGGCTACCAAGATCAATGGCAAAGCGGATTCTGCTACTACTCTGGCTGGCTATGGTATCGGCAACGCTTATACCAAGACCGAAGTTGATGATGCGATCACTGCGGCGAAGGAAGCTGCCGCCACCGATGCTGCTACTAAGGCCAACGCCGCTGAGCAGAATGCAAAGGATTATACTGATGGTCTCGCCGGTAATTACGATGCCAAGGGCGCTGCTGATGCAGTTCAGAAGAATGTTGATAAGGTTAGCAAAGCCGTTACTACTGTTCAGGGGCAGGTAAATACCCTAAATGGCGATGCGACCACGGTTGGCTCCGTAGCGAAAAAGATTGCCGACGCGCTTGATGGCCTTGCTCTTGGCGATACCTATGCGCCTAAGACCCATAATCATACCATTGCTCAGGTCGCTGGTCTGCAAGATGCTCTGGACGAAAAGGCTGTTGCGACTCAGGTTGCTACCGACATTACCGCCGCTAAGACTGCTGTTCTTGGTGAGGCTGACTATGCTCATACCGTAAAGGATGCCTATGAGCTCGCCAATGGTAAGGTTACTATGGCTGATGTCGAGGGGAAGGGTTATGCCGTTAAGACCGAGGTTGAGGCCAGCATCAAGACTGTTGATGACAAGATTAGTGCCGCCAATACCGCCGCCACTAAGCTGACTGAGCGTGTTACTGCAAATGAGACTGCCATTACTAAGCTGAACGGCACTGGCGAGGGTTCCGTCGCTAAGACTGTTGCAGACAAAATCGCGGAAGTTGTTGCAGGTGCTGACAAAGACTTTGACACCCTGAAGGAGATTGCTGATTGGATTATGAGCGACACCACTGGTGCTGCTAAGATGCAATCCGACATCAGTTCTCTGAAGACACTTGTTGGCGATACAGCTGTCGCCACTCAGATTGATAATGCGCTGAAGGTCGATGGCGTTGACAAGTATGCTCTGGCTTCCGAGCTGAAGGCTGTTGCAGATAAGGCCCATGAGCACGCCAATAAGACCGTTCTCGACGGTATTACCGCCGAAAAGATTACTGCTTGGGATGCTGCTGAGGCTAACGCCAAGGCTTACACCGACGAGAAGGTTGGTGCTATTCCCGCTGCTACCGCCGCGGCTCTCGGCCTCGTTAAGGTCGATGATGTTACTATCAAGGTAGCCGCTGACGGCACCATTGGTGTTAAGGCAATCAGCACCGACCTGCTGACTCAGGGCACTGATACTCTGGTGTTTAATTGCGGAAACGCTTGATATGACATTCTGGGATCGCTCATGTGGCGATCCCTCCTTATATAAAAGAAAGGATTGATTATTATGGCTGAAAAGACTTTGCAGACACGGATACAGCTTAAGTATGATACTTGGGCGAACTGGAATACCGAAGCTGGCAAGGCTGTTGTACTTAAAAAGGGCGAAATAGCTTTTGTTGAGGTTCCTTCTGCCACAGGTGATATTACTCAAGCTCCTGCATTGCTCGCAAAGGTTGGCGATGGGGTTAAAACATTTAGTGCTCTCCCCTGGCTGAAAGCTACTGCTGCAGATGTTTTCCCATGGGCCAAGGCAGAAACAAAGCCTACCTATGAAGCGTCCGAGATTTCTGGGCTTGACGCTTTTATCAAAGGACTCGCCGACAAGGATACAGACACGCAATACCAGCTTGTTGAAGTAAAAACGAACAATGTTGTCACTGGTTATAAACTGCAGAGCAAATTCAAGGGTGGCACCTTTGCTGACATTTCCGGTTCTCCTGTCATTGATGTTATGACGGAAGCGGAAGTAAACGCTCTGATTGACACTAAGCTGAACGGCAAGAACTTTGGTGATATTATCACTCATAACGCCTCTGAATTTGCCGCTACTTCTCACACGCATAAAATGGCAGATGTATCTGGCTTGCAGACTTACATTGATGAGAAAACTGCTGGTCTGACCGGGGCCATGCACTTCGCCGGTACAGCTACTGCCGATCCTACAAGTGAGTCCGGCCCTGCCGTGACCGGCGTTACCAACTTTGCCAAAGGCGATGTTGTTGTGTGGAATAAGCAGGAGTATCTTTGTACGACTGCTGGTACCAACAAAACTGCTGTGTGGCAGCTTTTCGGTGATGAGGGTTCTTACGCTGTAAAAGGCAGTATTAAGAATGCAGATATTGCTTCCGATGCCGCTATTGATCAGAGCAAGATTAGTGGTTTATCTACTACTCTCGGCAACAAGGTCGATAAGGTGGCCGGCAAAGGATTGAGCACCACAGATGTCACAAAGACTATGACTGATAAGTGGGATGCTGCATATAAGCACTCTCAGACTGCTCATAACTATGCGGCTGCTTCCCATACGCACAACCAGGCCGATATTGTTCAGGCTACTGGCGATATCCTGATTCTTGATTGTGGCAGCGCTACTAAGAATATTTAAAAATTTGCTCTTTGGGTCGTTGGTTAATTCCAACGGCCCTTTTTGAGCATTGTTGAGGAGGTTTCTTAATGGCTCAAAAAATTATAAATGCAAGAGCTAAAAACAAGCGCGATACAAGCGCCAATTGGACTGCCGCAGATCCCGTGTTGCTCGATGGAGAAATCATTATTGTTGATACAGCGGAAGGCGAAGTTCGCACGAAGATCGGTGATGGTACAAAGAAGTATTCCCAGCTTCCGTTCGAGGATGAAAAATTGAGAAGTCTCCTGAACAATAAGCTGGATAAAAACGGGAAAGTTGATTGGAGCAACATAGAGAATGCTCCAACAATTCCATCTAATCTTGACAATGTTGTTACATACGATGAAGGTGGTACTGTAGATGCGGCAGATCCAATCGACGCCGATACTCTCGGTGGGTATAGCGCTGCGTATTTTGCGACGAAATCATCTGTTGATGCTACAAATTCGAGCCTTTCTTCTTTGCAGACATCTGTAACCAATGCTGAATCCAGTATCACCAGCTTGCAAGAGTCCGTAGCTTCTGCACAGTCAGACATTGGCACATTGCAAACATCTGCAGAGAATCTGTCCTCTTCCAAAGTTGACAAGGCTGGTGGCACTATGAATGGCAAGCTTATAGCTCAAAATAATGCTGATTATACCGTTAAGCAGATGCGCAATATTTTCATTTCTACTGTTGCACCTACTGCATCTGATGGTGCCAATGGGGATATTTGGCTTAAGTATGAAGCGTGAAGGGAGTGGTGTTTAAATGGCGACGGCTGATGCGGTTAAAGCTGTTCCTTCTGGTAAGCACATCTTAACCAATCTGCTTCCCCATAGCAGTTTTGATAATGCCGGATGGACTTCTGGGGCAAATTGTACTGTATCTTATGATAGCACAATCAAGAAGTACGGAAATTATTCCTTAAAAGTCACAAGCAATGCTGGTTCTTTGACTGAGTGTTACTTTTATTCCAACTCCAATCCACCGCAAGTAAAAGGCCATATTTATTATGGTCGATGCGAAATGTACCAATCTTCTTCTGGGATCTCATCTGGCATGCAAATATATTGGCCAGAAGCAGAACCAAGCATGGGGACAAGCTCGTATGACTCAGCTAAAGCCGGGACATGGCAGATACAGAGTTTCCGTTTGATTCGCAATTCGTGGGCTTCTGGTTTGCAAAAATTCCGTTTTGATGTTGAGCAAATAAGATCTCCTAATTATGTATATGTAGACGGTGCAATGCTCATTGATCTTACTGCAACATACGGCTCAGGAAATGAGCCTACTCAGGCGTGGTGCGATGCAAATATTCCATATTTTAGCGGAACACTCGTAATCGGAAAGCTAAACCCCGGAGATATTATTAACTTTGATTATTCAGGGGCAGGAAATTTCATTGAACTTCCTGCTGGCAAATATAAACTCGAAGCATGGGGGGCTCAGGGAGGTAATTATTCATCCTATAAGGGTGGATATGGCGGTTATTCTGTCGGCGTTCTAAGTCTTGCTAAGAAAACACCACTTTATGTTTATTCTGGCGAGCAGGGTAGTTCCTCTGCTATAACTGGGGGATTTAATGGTGGCGGCAGTGGTATTAAAAACGGTAGGGGCGGCGGAGGCGGAACCGATATTAGAGTCGGTCAAGATTCGCTGTACTCCCGTGTAATAGTAGCTGGCGGAGGCGGCGGTTCTGGCGTTACCAATGTAAGCGGTAAAGGCGTCGGTGGCGGAACTACCGGGCTTGGTGGTTATACAAATGAAACTACCACCACCGGAGGAAACCGAAGTGGCGGTGGCGGCACACAATCACAAGGGGGAATTTCCTGGAATAATGTTGCCTCTACTAATGGCTCGTTTGGGCAAGGAGGCAACGCCAGCGGCTACAGTTGTGGCGGTGGTGGTGGCGGCTGGTATGGAGGCGGTGGTGCCTATGACAATGATAGCGATAGCGATGGTCGCAATGGCGGAGGCGGTTCTGGTTACATCTATACAGCATCCACTGCATCAAATTACCCTTCTGGGTGTCTCTTGAACAGCTCTCATTATCTTTCTGACGCACAAACTGCGACGGGAGCAACATCGTTTCCGTCCCCTACTGGCGCTAATGAAACAGGCCATACAGGGAATGGATATGCTCGCATAACAGTAATCGAAGTTTCTCCGGCCTTTTCTGCTCCAGTTAAAATTAGCGGCAACTGGAAAGTAGCTTCTGATGGTCTCGTTAAAATAAATGGTGCTTGGAAATCCGTTGAACAAGGCTTTGTAAAAATAAACGGTACCTGGAAAGAGATTTCATAATGAAAGGAGTTATTTATAATGGCAAAGAAGGCTAATTTAAAAGACCCACTTGGAAATATTTTATATCCATATACCCTGGTTGACAGTGTTCGTGATGAAACTGGTAGGGTGCTTAGTTCTCTTGTATTAAGAAAAGACAATACGACAGAATTTATTCCATCTGCGGACTATCATCCGTCAACAAAGAAATATGTAGATGAAAACGCCGCAACTAAGCAGCCTAAAATCACATCTTCCGGTATCCTTATGGGCAATGGTTCTGGTGGTGTGTCCGCTGCTATAGCAAACACTGATTATCTTCCCGTGTCAAACGCTAACCTTAAAGGAACGCCTACCGCACCAACTGCAGCAAAGGGAACCAATACCACGCAAATTGCTACAACCGCATTTGTCCAGAATGCTCTATCCGGTATCAGTGCAAAGGGATTTGAATTTGGCACCACTGCTCCGACAAACACCAACCTGTTATGGATTGATACGACCAACGGAAGCATTCTCAAGTATTACAATGGGTCTGCATGGACAGCCGTAAATGCTGTATTTAAGTAAGGTGGTGATGATATGTCTTTATTAAGCAAGCTCATCATCAACATCCTTACTAAGGCGCAGTTGAATGGGGCGTCTGGTGTTACAACTTCTAAAAAGGATTTGTATTATGGAAGTAATGATCAGATCTATCTTGTTCCGCATGAGCAGGAAGCTCCAAATATTGATGTCGGCACAGTGACATCGGGTACTTCTCCCGCTGTCACTGTTTCCATATCTGGGGACAAGGCACTTCTCAACTTTGTGCTACAAAAAGGCGACAACGGTAAAGATGGAACGAATGGCACTAATGGTACAAATGGTACAAGTGCCTATGAGGCTGCTAAAACCGGCGGCTATACTGGCTCTGAAACAGACTTTAATTCATCATTGGCCACTGTCCCCTCCTACTCTCCTTTTGTGTACTCGAGCTCGGCTCCATCTGATACTAAGAAGCTTTGGATTGATACAGCAAACAGTAATATTATGAAGTTCTATAATGGTACTGCTTGGACTCCCATAGGCTCTGTATTTTCTTAAGACGGGAGGAAGACGCTATGGAAACGATAGACTTAATTATAAAAATTGCAGCTTTGATTACTGCGGTTGCGACTTGCTTTGCGTTGGTTAAACAGATACATAGGGCAGTAAAGTGGGTCGAACATTTGGCTCAACAGTGTGACGAGAATGTTTTAAGCATTTTACGGCTCACTATTGTGTCTACTGAGATGCCAATGTCTGAACGCATTACCGCCGGAGATAAGTACATTAAGCTTGGCGGCAATGGCGCTGTTAAGCATTTGTATCAGCGTTTGGTTGATGAGAACGCTAAAGACGAGAAAATTTAAGAAGGAGGGATTATATGGTTGATTTAAGCTTTTATAGCCTGCTTGTGGCGGTAAAATCGTTTGAACCTGTTACAGAAAATTTGGTTGCTGATTACTACGCACAAAGCAATCATCTTAGTATTGACGATTTATTTATGGTGCTCGCCGATGGAAGCGATCGTTATAAAGATAAAACATTTGATGAGATCTTAGAGTATTGTTCCTCTGCAGCGAGCTCAATCTGTGCTGGCTATGGTGTTGCTGAGAAGTTTTTCCCTATTTTTAAAGCATATTTGATTCCATACGATTGTAGCACTTCTGCCGACGAAGATAGAAGTAAACTAATCTCTCTTTATGAGTCTGCTGCGTGCATCGATGTTTTAAATAATGAGCCTGCGTGGTATCTTAGGGAAAATATTAGATATCGCCTGATGAGTATTTATGTTGTTTCTTCGAACGATATTGACAAGATAAAAGAATTGCTCCCAAAGGTGAAGGCTGGTAAAGAACAGTATAGCAAATGGCTTGTAAAAGAGAGGTGAGGTTAAGTGTCTTTAGAATCGAAAAACACAATCCTCGCTTCTGATTTCGTGTCCCTCAAAGCTCGTGTTAAAGCTGAAATGAATCGAAGACGATATGTGGGTTCGTTGGTTTCTTATGCCGGAACTGCCTATGATTATTCAGTAATACCAATAAGTGGTGGCGTTATTTCAACTGAACATATCAATAAGCTTGTAACTCCAGTGAATGCAATCGCAGCGAGTGGATATACAGCCAAAAATTCCGGAGACATAGTTCAGGAGCTTTCGGCCTTTAGCACTAAACTTAAGGCTCATGAAAGTCAGGCGTTGTATGGAGCAACAGACTGCGCGAGTAGCTGTTCTGGGTTGTGTAGTTCTGCTTGCAGTGGCACTTGCTCCGGTTGTAGCGGTTGTTCTGGTTGTGGAGGATGTGACACAACTTGCAGCGGCTCTTGCAGCGGCGGTTGTGAAGGTTGCGGATCTGGTTGTAACGCAGGTTGTGCGCCGTCTTGTGCGGGTGGCTGCTGGAATGATGGATGTACCAGCAGTTGTACTGCAACATGCCGAACTTGCGCGGGAGTATGCGGTAACGGTTGTGGATATAATTGTGGTTCGAATTGCAGCGGGGGCAACAAGAACTGATTCATAAATCAGAATTTTGTCCTTTGGGATAGCTTGATTTTAAAAAAGAACTGAGAACCACTTCGCATAGGAACGAAAGTTATGGAATTGTTGTTGCCGCAGTGGTTGTAATTTTAATTGGGGAGTTGTATATGTTTGGAATTTCGATGGCAAATGTATCTGTGAAAATCGCCGAGTTAAAAGATATTGCGATTGACGAGATTCAGGAGTGTATTGATGAAGGCAATATAAAGCCAGAATATGCCCCGTATTATATCTTGGTTTATTATTCGACTCAGAGCAAAATTTCAGAATCTCGTAGCAATCTTTTGACTTATTGTTCTAACATAGTCAATGTTATTGAAGCGGCGACAGGCATAACATATGACGATAATTTTAAAAATGTTGTTATTGATTTCTTTATTGCTTTTAGATCCATAGAAAATATAGATATTGATAAACGGATCGAAGAGCTTGAGGGAATCATTAGCAAATACAAGAACCTCACTGTTGGTAGTATTGAATGGTTTTTGATTGAATTTATGAAAAGAGAACTCCTTGGCCGTTATGCGGGTGATGCTAAGTATTTTGAAAAGATGAAACTGTTAGTCGCCGAGTCATCACCCACAGACAATATATATAAAGAGTTCTCAAGCCAAGTATAATATGTATTGGAGGATTAACATGAAAGAGATTAAGGTACAATTAACAAGCAAAGAAAGCACATATATTGAGAGACTTTGGTATGAATACAATGCTTCTCTGAACATTCTGAGATTTTTGATGTCTCAGGATACCGTACTGGAACAGCATCTGCAAAAGTATTTGGATAGTTCGGAAGCAAAATACGCGGAGCTCGAGATGGCCAAGGATAGTGTCAGTAAGGCACATAAGCCCGAGGAGATTACTGGAGAATATGATTATCGATTCGACTTTGACGAAGAATGCTTAATCTACAAGGAGAAATAAGATGAAGAAGAGAGTCGATATTGGTTATCACGATTATGTATATAAATTATTTTTTGAGCCAGGTTTAGATCTTGCGCCTAACGAGAGCCTGACAAGAAATATTACCTTTCAGGTAACTGATGACTGCTGTATGAATTGCAGTTATTGTCTGACCGGTGACACCCAGATCCTTATGAGTGACTTCACCACTAAGCCAATTAAGGATATCCGAGTTGGCGACAAAGTTATGGCGTTTCCTGAGTATGGTGATATTAAGAATCTTCATAGTCGGGACTATTTGTGTGAAACTACGGTGCTAAATACTTTTCAAAGAAAAGCACCAACAATCGCAATGGATATTGACGGTAATCGCAGATTGAATATCACAAAGGAACATAAAATTCTTGCCAGAAGAAATAAAAGCGATCATTCTTACGATTATCGTGAGGCTGGTCGCTTTAAAGTTGGGCAAAATGTTTATTGTGTTCCTTCATATGAAGATATTGACTACTTATCGCCTACATTTGATAGTGATTACAAGATTGGTTATATTGTTGGTATGTTTAAGGGTGACGGTTCCATCCGGAGATATAGTTATCCAGAGAGCGGGCGTCCACAGTATATGTACAAAATACGCCTAGCAGTGAAGGATGCAGAAATCATCAATCGCACAAAGGAATATTTATCGGATCTCGGTATTGACTACTATACAAAAGATTTCGAAGTATCTAAAAAATATTCCTTGAAAACGGAAGCTATCTTTGCAAATACACAAAGAACATATAACGATTTAAACAACCTGTACGAGTGCCATTTTAGGAAAAATCGCTCTGTCTCATATTTTCAAGGGTTTTTGGCCGGTATTTATGACGCTGAAGGGAGCTTATCTAATGGGAAAGGCTATGCCGTTCGTATTACTAATACAGATCAAGAAATTATCGATGAAATAGTAGACGCTCTTGATGCTATTGGGGTTAGTTATCGTATTTCTGATAATGGAGCGACAAAAAACAAAGCTCATAGATAGATAGTCAACATCATCGATTCTGATGGAACCGACATGAAATATAAATTCCTAAAATCTATTGAGAATGCCGTCGTCAGAAAATCATATCACGAACTTGCTAATCGTAATTGTATTCGAAAGGCTAGAGTCAATGGTATCGATACCGCCAATGATGAGGTTGTTGATGTTTACAATTTTGAGACTGAAACACATACATACATTGCAAATGGTATTCTTGTTCATAATTGTTACCAAGGTCATAAAGGTCATCGCATCATGTCTAAGGAGGTCGCCCGCAAGGGAGTTGACCTCCTTTTTGATATGTATGAGAAAAATGATAGCCCATTTATCAACAAAAAGACCAAGGCCATCATCCTCGACTTCATTGGTGGTGAACCGTTAATGGCGGTTGATGTTATCGATTACATCTGCACCTATTTTGTGCAGAAATGTCTTGAGCTTGATCACCCGTGGCTATATACATAGCGTGCCTCGATGACATCAAACGGCGCTTTGTATTTTGAGCCAGCTGTTCAGAATTTTCTGAAAAAGTTCCGTGGCAATGTGAGCTTCTCAATCACTCTTGATGGCCCTAAAGAAATTCACGATGCTTGTCGAGTTTACCACGATGGTCGTGGTAACTTTGATGATGCCTATGCTGCGATGAAGCATTTCAATTCGCACTACTACGAAGAGCTTGGCACTAAGGTTACTATTGCGCCGGAAAATCTGCATAATCTTAATAAAATCGTAGATTTCTTTCTTGCGGAAGGCATGAATCTTATTCACGCAAATTGCGTGTATGAAGCAAAGTGGACTTATGAACAAGCAAGTGTATTTTACGATGAGTTAAAAAAGATGGCCGACAAGTTGCTTGAACGCAATGACGAAACTACTGTGAGCCTGTTTGATGAAGCGTTCTTCAGACCATTACCGCCAGAAGAAAATTCAAATTGGTGTGGAGGGGATATGAAAATGTTGGCATTTGACCCGGCTGGCATTGCATATCCGTGTTTGCGATATATGTCATCATCTCTTGGAACTGATAGAGCCCCAATTATAGTTGGCTCAGTAGATGGGCTCTTTGTTACGGAAGAGCAAAAGAACATCAAAGAATACATGGATAAAATAACACGCCGTTCTCAGTCTACGGATGAATGCTTTAATTGCCCGATAGCGGGCGGCTGTGCTTGGTGCTCCGCTTGGAATTACCAAGAAACTGGTTCCGTTAACAAGCGCAGTACAAATATTTGTGCAATGCACAAAGCCAGGTCTTTAGCTAATGTGTATTACTGGAACAAGTGGTATAAGCAGAACGGTATCGACAAGGTATTCAAGATGTATCTTCCCAAAGAAGAAGCCTTAAAGATCATCGACGAGCAGGAATACGATATGCTTGCTGAACTCAGCAAAGAGTAAAAATGAAAGGAGGTCATATCTATGGCTCTTGAATCAAAGAATCAGACGCTTGCCTCCGATTTTATATCTCTTAAAGCAAGAGTAAAAGCTGAAATGCAACGCCGTAAATATAACGGTGATCTTACAAAATACGCTGGAGCCGAATGGGATTATGTTGTTCAGCCGACTGCCGGTGGGAAACTTCTGCCGGAACACTATAATAAAATCATTGAACCGCTGAATGCTATTGCACCGACTGGGTTTAATGCCCCCATAAGGCAAGGCGATCATGCAATTGCTATTAAGGTTGCAGTGGACAAACTGGAAGAATACGAGAAGAAGTCTCCATCGAGCGGAGCAAATGACTGTGCTGTGAGTTGCTCTGGGAGATGCACCACGAGCTGCGGGAGTAATTGTTACAAAGTCTGCCATGGCGGTTGTAGTTATGGGTGCGGTGTTGGCTGTAGCGGCGATTGTGATGGTGGATGTGAAGGTGATTGCAATACGACTTGTTCTGGAACATGCAAAACTGGTTGTGGTGGAGGATGTAAAGGAACATGCAAAGGTGGTTGCAGCAATGGCTGCAGTCAGTATTGCAACTTGTCTTGCGGCTACGGTTGCGGCATGGGCTGCGGTAATAGTTGTGGCGGGAGTTCAGGCGGCGGAACCACTAATCCTGGCACCGGAGCCTAAACAATGATTAACTTGGAGGATTAAAATATGGAAACTGTAAAATGTTCTTTCTTTTACGAAGGCGAAGAGTACGAGTTTAAGATGCGCAACCGCATCTCTTTCACCGAGATGGCTGTTCTTTGCCACAATGTTGTTGGGGAGATGTTCTCTAATGGAGAATACTTCCCTGAGTTCCGTGATTTCGCTATGTGGAAGGAGATCATTCGCGCATATACCAATGTGTCTCTGTGGGATGATTCCGAGGACATTAACGAAATGAACAAGAATTACGAGCTCATCTTTGGATCTACCATCTGTGACGAAATTCGCAGCATCGCTGGCGAACAGATTGATCGCCAGATCGAGGAGTATATAGACAAGCTGGAACAGCGTGAGCTAAATAAGACCAGGCTGGATATGCTTATCGATGAGATAATTGGAGATCCATCCGTAACAGCGGCTTTGAAACAGGTTGCGGATACTTTGTCCGTAGCTCAGCAAGCTGATGAAGAGAAAACTGAATAAGACACGATTAAGCGGGGCCCTTATTGGGCCCCGTAGTTTTAACGCTGAAAGGAGGCGACTTTTTGGCTACTATATATTTTAACAATGACGCCGAATTTGTGAATTACTTCAACTCCCAAGAAGGGAAAAAGGTCGCCAAGCAACTCGTAAGACGAGCAAAAGCATCCAAGAGCGGCGTTGTTGGCAAGAGTTCTGGCATTGAATTTTCGGCAGCCGATGGGGATAGTAGAACGCAAGAGGAAATTATGTTTGATGAAGCAAATCGGTTGCGCGATTTGATTATGAAATGGATTCGGCTTTTCCTTAATTTAAAGTCTCATAAGGATGGCGTTTATTGGGGCATCTATAGAACAAATGAATACTGGCGAACTGGAAAATTAAAGCGTTCTGTTAAAGAGGTTGAGCCCAATTTTGTTCGAATAACCCAAGGACAACATGAACAGCTTTCAATCGATATTGATTTTGATCAAGAAAGCATTATGCACGAGTCGATTTTGAATGAGTGGTATCCTGGGGAATATGAAGATCGATATCAAGGCGATGTTTATAAACTGATTCGTTACGGTTGGAGAGTTCGAAAAGATGTTTGGTTCAAGAATATACCTGATTTTGGTTATTTTGATGGCTTTGACTTTGTTGATATGGCTGTAAAAGAGTTTAATTCCAACAATCCGTACAAAATAAAGGTTGCATTGTCTGATGCATTCTATAAGTAAAAAGAGGTGGTTATGTGGCTGATAATTATAAGATAAGACTTATTGGTGAGTTGGACGCTGAAACAACCACCTCGGATATAAAAAAACAACTCGAAGGAATAAAGATTAAGGCAAACATTCTTGAAGGCGGTTTTACCGCGGAGAGTATAGAGAAGCTTTCTGAGCAAATCTCCAATGCAGTAGATGCTTATCAGAAGAAAAGCGAAAAATCTCCTATACGGATTCCAATTAAAATCTCCAAGGTTGATGGAAGTGAAGCTATTGCTGTATTCAAGAATCAGCTTAGCAAGGAGATCAATGCTCTGAACATTGCCTCTCCTGGTACGCACGATGTGCATTTGGAAATTAAGGATTCCGAGTAGGGCAAAGAAAAGGCTGCAGCTCTTAAACAAGAAGCAAATGAACAAGCGGCTAAGGCCGTAGAAAAAGAATTAAAGGCTCATCAGGCTACAAATACTGCTTTGCAAAATGAGATTGATAAGCTCAAGGAGAAGTTCCAAGAGCAGCAAAAAGCTAACGCAGAAGCACTGGCTGAAGAGCGTCAGGCGAGAAAAAAGGCTGAAGCCGAAGCGGCTGTGACAAACGAGAAGAAAAAGCAACAGGAAGCTGAAGTTGCCGCTCAAGCCGCCCAAAAAAGAACCAACAAACTGATTCAGGATTCTATAAGTTTACTTAATAAACAGACTGTTTATTTCAAGAAAAACCCCGTTGTATATAACAGCAACATACTTGACGCTAACCGTTGGAAATACCAGTTAAACAATATCATCAATGGCAAGGTTACAAATCCTGATGAAGCAGCAGATATCGTTTCAAAATATCGTCAGTGGTTTGACGGCATGAAAACATCCGCTGTTGAAGCTGGCATAACTGGCACAACAGCCATCGATAAGATAAAGCAGGCTATTACTAAGTTTGGCAGTTGGAACATCATGACTTTTGCCATCACCAAACTTAAGCGTGGCCTTGTTGATATCGTTAAAAATGTCAAAGAGCTTGATGCTGCGATGACGGAGTTGCAAAAAGTTACGGATGAAACATCCAACCGATACGAACGTTTTGTTAAAGACGCTGCTGCTTCCGCCAAGCAACTTGGTACTACCCTTGTCGGTATCGTAAACGCTACGAGCACATTTGCTCGACTTGGCTACAATATAGATGATGCTTCTGAATATGCAAAAATCGCAACCGTCTATAAGAATGTTGGCGACTCTATTGAGAGTATCGATGATGCTGCAAGCAGTCTTGTCTCTACGATGAAAGCATTTAAGCTTGAGAGTATTAGTGACGCTTGGGGTATTATTGATCTGTTTAACGAGGTTGGCAACTCCTTTGCGACTACATCCGGAGACATTGGCGAAGCGATGAAGCGCTCTGCCTCTGCTTTGTATGAAGCGGGCAATACGATTGAGCAGTCTGTTGGTTTGTATACTGCAGCGCAAACGATTGTACAGGATGCTGATGTAGTTGGTACGGCATTAAAGACTCTTTCTATGCGCTTGCGTGGCACAAAAACTGATCTTGAAGCCGCTGGACTTGATGTCGATGGGCTTGCATCTTCTACATCTGCGTTAAGAGGTGAGATCCTTGCCCTTACCAATGTGGATATTATGAAGAGCGCTACCGAGTTCAAGTCTACATATGAAATGTTGCAGGATTTGAGCAAGGTATGGGATAAGCTCGAAGAAACCTCTCGTGCCAGAGTTCTTGAACTTGTTGCTGGTAAACGAATGGCTTCTACTGTTGCTGCTATTATTAACAATTTCGACATTGCTGAAGAAGTTACTGGATTGAACTATTCCGGCAGCGCCTTAAAAGAAAATGAGAAATACCTCGAAAGTATCAATGGACGCATTGATGTACTTAAAGCTTCTTATGAGGAACTTTCTCAAACCGTGCTCGATAGTGGTCTTGTTAAAGCATTTGTAGATATCGGGAATGCCGTCGTCAATGCATTTAACTGGCTTTTTAGCGCAGAAATTAGTTCTGACTCTCCGATTGGCAAATTAGGCAACATTTCAAAAAGTGTATATGGAATCAAAGATGCTATAACTTCCTTAATCCCATCCTTAGATCATGTTTCGAAGATAAAGCTGTGGGGCATCTTGCCAACAATCATTCCTGCTATTACTGCCATTTCCAATGTACTAAGCAAAGGAAATGATAACGGGTATGTACAGGTAAAAAGAGAAGGAACATCATTAAGGCTTGCTGGCACTGATCGCTGGGCGAACGAAAAGGAAGCACTATCAGAAAAAGACTACCTTGACTTCTTAGGGTTTGGAGATTATACAAAGGCTGAAAAGTATCTCAAGAAAAATAAAGATAAATTTGACGGGTTATTTAAAGAGATTCTCACATGGGAAGATAAAGTCGGCAAAGATGGGAAAAAAGTAGTAGACGAAAAAACCGGGAAAGTAAAACAAGTCTTTTCTCCCCTCTTTGAAACAGACCCTCAAAAATATCAGGAGAAGATAAAGCAATTTGGCGCTTATGCCGATGCGGCTGATCAAATTGCCCATAGCACTGAGCAAGCAGCGGAAGCTACTGATATGATGGGCGAAGCCGTTGTTCGAGACACCTTTAAATATAAAGCTTTTACTGTTGCTGCTAAAGCGGCCAATGTAGCTTTGTCAACTCTTAAAAGTCTCGCTATCTCATTTGCTATTCAGCTCGCTATAAACGCGGTAGTTGCTCTTGTCGATGAACTTAAAAATGGCATGAGCAACGCTGTTGAACGAGTGAGCGATGCCAAATCTGCTCTCGAAAGTGTTGACGAAAAAATCTCCGATACAACAAAAGAACTTGAAGAGGCTCAGAGCAGGATTAAAGATATTCAAAATCTTGGAAAACTGTCAATTACGGATGCATCTGATCTCCGTAATCTTCAGTTATCCAATGCTCAACTTCTTGTACAGCTTTCGTTGCTCGAAAAGGAAAAAGAGCTTAAAGAAGCTGAACTTAATGCTGGCAAGAATGCCGTTTGGAATCGTTTTCAAAAATCACGGTGGGATGGATATTCCACAAGACCCCAGGAAAAGTTAACTCAAGAAGAATATGTTAACTACATGCGTGATCAGCTTCCTAGAAACTACGAGCGTATTGCGGCACTCAATCAACTGGCTTCCCAAAGAGATTTGACCGCCGCCGAGAAGGGCGAGCTAAAATTATTGCAGTCCGGGATTCGAAAGGCACAAACCAACCTTCTTGAAATTGCTGAAAACCTGAAGGATATTGACAGTGAGCAGTCTAACGCTGTCATTGCAATGATTGCATGGCTGACTTCCGACGGAAAGACACAGCTCGAATTATTTAATACCTATGCTGGGTCTGTATCTGAGGGAGCACAGAAATCATTGCTTGAGATGGCTTCGGCTGGAACCTTAACGGAAGAAAGTCTTAAAAGGGTTGTCCCCGAGCAAACGCTCGAAGCCATGGTTGCCCTTTGCGGCTCTATTGAGAATGTTATCTATCAATATGAGAACATGGCAAATAGCGGAGCGGATGTTACTGGCTCTCTGTATGCACAGGCTCGTGAGCTTGAATCTATCAACGAAGATATGGATTCCTTGCAAAGCTCATATAAAACGCTCGTCGCGGCCATAAGCGAATATAATGCAAATGGCTACATGACTGTTGATACATTGCAGTCTTTCCTGTCCTTGTCTGACGACTATATTGAGGCTCTCACGCTTGAGAATGGACAGCTTGTTCTGAACACTGATAGTATCATCGCCTTGGCAAATGCTCGACTCGACGAAATGCTTGCGAAGAAGTGGAATCAGACTGTCGAAGTTATTGATACTCTCATTAAAGAGAAGAGTAGTACCGAAGAGACTACGGAGTCTATTCAAGATAAGACATACGCCATTGAAGATATGACGGATGCCGCTCTTGAGAATTACATTGTGGAACAGCTTGGGCTTAAGAGTAACCAAGAAATCAACAGTGAACTTCGTGCGGCTATCGACTCATTTAATATCTATAAGGCGATGATTGATTCTACTCGAAAAGGTCTTGGACGGTACACCAATACCACTCTCGGAGCCGCAGACGCAACAAAGTCTCTAACCGATGCAGTTAAGGATCAATATGATAAGCTACTTGATAAGGAGAAAGCCCGTATCAATGCTGCCAAAGAAGTCCTCGAGGATAGAAAGAAAGATCTTCAAGATGAGCTTGATGCCCTTGAGGAGCAGTACGAAGCCGAGGATAAACTCCTCGAATTGCAAAAGGCAAAAGACCGTTATGAAGCGGCTAAGGCGAACAAGAATACTCGGCTTTATACGGCTGATAAGGGCTGGCAGTGGGTATCCGATCCACAAGAACTTGAGGACGCAAAGAGTAGCCTTGATGAACTCCACAAAGAGATGGAGCGAGATGAGGCTAAGAAGGCTATTCAAGACCAAATCGACGCTATCGATGACCTAATTGATAAGTGTGACGATGCGCTGGATATTCTCGGGCAAGACTGGGATGATTACATTGAGCATTTGAATCTTGTCGCTGAGATGCAAGGTCTTACTATGGATCAGTTGGGCGATCAGGTCGAAGGATTTGTTGACCGCGCAATAGACCTCATCAGGCAGTATTCCAATGCCTTGAAAGAAGCAGCGGCAGCTGAAAGTATGCTCGGTAATGGCAATGGTAAAAAGAATGCCGGAGATAACGACAAGCCAGTAGAAAAGGATTTCTGGAAAGATACAAAGGCTGGCACAATAATCTCTGATGTAATTGCGAAAAGCAAGCAGCAGCAGGAGAAGCAGGAGAATTGGTATCGTAATAATCTGCCGAATTCCATTACTAACCCATTCCCGAACGGAGTAAGTGGTGTATCGGGCACAAAGATTGCAGGTAAGATAGTAGATGATATTGCTAAGGGAAAGCGCGCTCCGCTCGCTACCGGCGCTAAGTATGTTTCCTCATCCGGTATTTACAATGTCGATGACGGAAACGGCCCAGAAATCATCGCTCGTCGCGGCAGATATACTCGACTTGAAGTTGGCGATGGCGTTGTACCAGCAGATTTAACTGCTCGGTTATTTGCTCTTGCCAAATCTCCAGAGGAATACATTATGCCTAAAGTAAGCGGACTGTTTGCTACTTTGGCTGCCAATTTGATTGGCCGTCCTGGTCAGGTACAGCAATCTGCTCAACAGCCTATCTATATCGCTAAGGTAGAAGTTACTGGTGTTGAGGATGTCGATGGGTTCCTTGACGAATTAACTAAAATCGTAAATCGTAAGAGAAAGGTGTGATAATTTATGGCTTTGATTTATAAACCGCTGCGGCAATTTATGAGGCCGTGTGATACAGTAATTGACCCAAAGAACAAGGAAGAAAATGTCTTTAGTCTTACTGTCGATGGCCAAATTTGCACCGCATACCGTTTTGTAGTTTATGATCTGCGCGGTAACATCAATGATTCTCTTACGACCGGTTTGGTTGAGCTTGATACGCCGCTGTACGATGGAGACACCTTGGAGCACGAGGTGTCTCCGAATTCTTTTACCGCTGGTGAAACATATCGGTGGCAGGTGTGCCTTCTTGCTTCAAAAATGGTCGTAGAGAGTGTAGATGCAACTGAAAAGACCTACAAGGTTGCAAACCACAACCTTGTGACAGGCGATTCCATTTTCGTCTTTTCCTCTGGCTCTCTGCCTGCTGAACTGACTGCGTGGAAGCTGTATTATATACGCCGCATCGACAAAGATAATATAGCACTGTTCGAGTATATTGACGGTGCAAAGAACGATGCCGGTAGAGTGGAAGTAACTGCTCCTGCCGATGGAGCAACATTGTCTATTTATAATGGGGTTCAATCGGAACACATTGTATTTGATGTATATGACTCCCCTACCCTGTCGTTGACATCGGAAGAAATAACGGGGCATGAATACACATGGAAACCAGAGTATTCCCATCCACAAGGGGTTATGGTTAATCATTGGGAAGCATTCATTGCAGACCCAAATTCCGCAGAATCTGATATTGTCAGCAGCGGTGATGTGTATTCTTCAAAGATCGAGTGGAAATACGATGGTCTGATGAGTGGAACTACATACTGGGTATGGTTTAAAATAGTCACGAATATTGGGCAGACCTATTACTCTCCCAGAGTGCCTTTCCGGGTTGTATATTCTGATGTATCTGTAGGTATGGTACCTTCTGCTACCAATAGCGAAGACGAATCGCATATTCTTGTCCGCTGGTCTTCGCTGATAGAGAATATTGGGAAAATTACCGGTGATTACTCGTTCATTGACTATTTGGATAAACCAAACAATGGGCTTTATCTGCATGCAGGAGCTGAGCTCTCATACGAGGAGCTCAAGGTCAACGCAGAAGAAAGTTCAGTCCCAATGTTTATGTGGACTCCTCGCAGCTCTGACTTTGACGGCGTAATCATGAAGGCAGAGAACTCATTAACTACCGAAACCCTTGAGATAGGATATGATTCCACACTGCAGTGTTTCTGGTTCTCTATTAACGGTAATGAACCCCGGTACAATGCAGTACATGCCATTTATCCAAACACTTCGTATGCGATTGGCATGGCCGGAGAACAGCTTGTTGTCAATGTTGTTGGCAATGTGGAGGTGAATTGGAATGAATAATTACTTCAATACTGCCGCATCCGGCCTTGCGGTTGCTTCTTCTCATAATCCAACAGTACCAAAGATCTCGGTTTACGATAAAGTAACATTCTATGCTCAAGAAGGATGTGTACTCGATAAGATTTATGGCGTTAATCGCATTTTGACAAGAGAAGAAATCGACGAGAATAGCACGCCTCAATTTTCTCCGAAGTGGGAGCCAGATGTGTACCTTATCTGCGAGTTTAACGGTGGTATTTCTGGTGGCAATGTTGAGAATATTACCTCTAAGGTTAAGAAATGGCTGTTATACAGAGGATTGCAAGGTGCTTCGAGCATGAAGCTCGTAAGTGTCTTAGAAGCGAATGAAACATTCTTCAAAGACTTCACTGCTTCCAAAACGCATAATTACCAGTATAGGTTGTTTGCACAAACGGAAAATGAAATGTCTGTTCCAATGGATACCAATGTGGTTTACTGCAATTACTTTGGTTGGTTCCTTATCGATGAGGAAAACCAGGTGGCGTATAGCTTTGGTAACAATCTTGAAGACACAACCATTTCTCAGGTCGAAGATGTTACTGAGTATTCAACCAACAAACGGTTTAGTGTTCACAGCCGTGGCAATATGGATTACCTCTCCGGCTCAGTAACTGCCGTCGTAACAGATAATTGTTCTGCGCAGATCCAAACTGTTGAGCATCTTGAAGAACTTCGTAACTTCATTCTTAGTGATCGACCAAAGATTGTGAAGGATAACAAGGGGCGGGCATTCTATGCGTTCGTCGATGGTTACACTGAAAGCGATGTGTTTAATGGAGCTGATGGTGATTTCAAATATATCACCTTCAACTTTAAGGAAATTGAAGAATTGTGAGGTGATTAACTATGCCTAAAATAGATATGCCAATTGGTGTTGGCAACAAAGACTATAGCGATGAAGCCAAGAAATTGACTGAGCTTATGTTCGATGCAGGAAGGACATCTACAGGGCAGGTTGAATATACGAGCGCCACAAGCGGAATATCCTATAGAACTGCAGATTATCCTGACAATTCTTCCATATACAACAAAGGAGATGTTGGGTTGATTTCCCTGCTTCATACATTGTATGGTGGAGAAGATGGTTGGATCATGATGGCTAAAGATATCAATGAAAAATCTGCAGTTGAAATTGTAAAATGGTAAGGAGATGTGAAATATGAGCACATTAAGCCAATACACTGGTTTCCTTTTGAGCCTCGGCAATAAGGAAATCAATCTAAATTCCGACTCATTCAAGATAATGCTTGTCGGGTCGTCTTATACTCCCGATAAATCGCACCGCTATTTGTCTGCTGTTTCTGGCGAAATTTCCGGAACAGGTTATACAAGTGGAGGTAAAGTATTGACTAACATCAGTTTTAAGGTGAACGCGGATGGTAGTACATACACATGGAAGGCGGATTCAGTCACATATGAGAATCTGACTGCCGATAACATTCGCTATGCTGTTGTTTATGATAATACGCCTTCCTCTGCTGGTCAGAAACCGCTCATAGCCTATTTTGATTTTGGCAAAAACCTGAATGTCTCTGGTGCAGATGTCACTATTGCTTGGAACGATAAGGGCATTATAACTATAACTGTGTAACGATACGGGGGTGAGTAAAGATGAATTATCTTGGCTATACCCCTCTATCTGTTCCAACTTCTCCGGCGCTGAATTATGAGTTCAGTGACATAAGGTCTGTTGAATACTCTTTGGCAGCTCATGATGCTATTGCGCAGATCATCATTAGCATTAGTGGCTCTGATCTTGATGCACAAACTGTCCAAGTTAAAAAGAAGGGAATAGCGTATCATCCCGATAGCATCCTGTTCCCCATCGAGTATCCCGGACTCGCGCATGCCATTCTATTTGAATCCTCGTTCATTCAATATCAAGAAAGCATTTTGGAGCCATATAATGAACGCATATCATATAATCCTTCTCAGATTGAGTATGTTGCTTTAGACAGTGACTCCAATGCAAAAGTCAAATTCTACGCAGACAGGATAAGATACTTTGCGGGTACAAATAAAGGTGTTTATATCCTCGTTGATCGAGAACCTACCTTTGAAGAGTATATGGCTTCTATTAACGCCAAAGTAAGAATGCCTTGCTACAAAATCGAGCTTTTAAGGTGGGACGAATCTGTAATTACGAGCATCGAGCAGTATGTGGTGAATAACAGCGGCTCAGTAGATATCACGAATGAAGAAGGTGTGCGAAGAACCTGCAGCTTTAAGTTGCACAATGTAGGTAACTTTGCCTTGGATGTAGCAAAAGCGCTGACGATCTGCAGTAAGTTCAGAGTGTCTCTTGGTGAATATATTGATGGTCTGCCGATTTACTTTACCAATGGTGTGTTTTTGTTTAATGACCCGTCCATTGTTGGCGGATTGTCCCAGCGTGAGATCAGTGTTTCTGGCACCGATAAGTGGGCTATGTTGAATGGTCAATGTGGCGGTATTATTGAAGGAACCTATATTGTCAAGGCTGGTTCTACGGTTGGTGATGCCATACGAAGAACGCTTAATCTTGATATTGTTAATGACCCCATTGAGCCTAATATTGATCCTCAACTTGAAAACGAAGTCGTGACATATGACATCTCGAAATCCGCTGGCAGTACGGTAGCCGATATCTTCCTTGATATCGCGCTCAATGTGAACGCCACCTGCTATTATGATGCGAATGGACGATTTACACTTCGCAAGATAGAAGACAGCCGGTTCCTTTGCGTAGCGCATTCTTTTGACGCTTCCGATTTCAATTATCAATCTTCAACTAAGAAGCTTGCCTATAGCGGCATCTACAATTCTGTTCTGGTAATTGGTGAAAATATTAAGGACACCAAGACAGAAATCCGTTTTGAGTTGAAAAATGAAGATCCGTCTGATCCGCATTCCATTCAGAATTCTGGTGTTAAAAAGGTTTACAAGGTTAATGACTATTTGAACGGTATTGATACCGAGCAGAAAGCCATTGAGCGAGCGTATTACGAACTGGATCTCATTAGGAAGAACTATTCGTCCATAAACATAAACTGCGCTACACTACTTCATTTGAATGAAAACGATGTAATTGTTCTCGAAGACCCGACTGTTGGTGAGAATGCCACGGCGAGATATATCATTAACTCCATATCTCGTCCTATTGGGACAGACATTGGCTCAACGATGAGCGTATCGAGGATCTATATGTGAGGTGATAGACATGACAAAGGATAATTTGGAACGCCTTACTTCCCTTCTCGATGCTAATGCCGAAAGAACCGTTAAAGATCTTCTTGAGTCTCTCGGTGTAATTGTTCGGAAGCGTGGAGTAGTGGCTGAGATTGATTCGGGCAAAAACATGGCAAGCGTTTATTTCGATGGAACTTCGGAGAAGAGCTGTATGTATGCAAATCGTACTGGGGAAAGTCTGAGCGTCGGTGATATTGTGTATATCTTTTGCCAATATAATAAGGACGCTCAAGGTTAGATAATTGTAAAGGGGTGATAATATGGCTTCAAGCATTGTTTCAAAATTGAATTTGCCCAATGCTCCTGGTGGGCAAAATAAGAACAACCTCGTTTCAGAATATGACGAGTATGTTAAGCTTTATAAAAACTGGAACCGTACTACTACAGGGCAGTGGACTATTGGGCCTCTTGCCTCCAGTGGTAACACATATACCACTAAGGATTATCCGGAGGATGCCGATGTTTATAATCGCGGGCAGGAAGGAATGATTTCTCTCCTGTACAAATATGTGTTGAAGAATTATCTCATAGACGCTGATGCTCTCAAAGAGCTTTCCAGCGCCACAAATTCCGCCGTAGAAACAGCGGAAGATGCGGCATCCTCTGTTCGAGATGTTCTTTCTTCCATTGGGGCGATGGGTATTGTCTATGATGTTTTGGTGGAAAATGCGAGTGGTACATACACTGTTACAAGTGGCTTGCCTTCCACTCTGCCCGCACGCATCTTTGACATACGATTTATTGCTCCCGCAAATAGCATTGCAGGGAATTCGCTTAAACTCGTGGCCGAAGGAAGTGTTATCCCTATTAAGATGATTAACGGGAAGGCTGTCCCAGCAAACATTTGGGCGAAAGGTTCAGTTGTGCAATTGTCTATCAACAACACTGGCACTACACCTACTGCCACTCTTTCTGGCGGTGGTGGTTCTTCTGGGCACTTGGTGTCGGCTACTGCCCCTGATGATACTTCTGTGCTGTGGATTGATAGTGCAAATGGCTATTTTGCAAAGATTTGGGACGGTTCTAAATGGGTTGGCATAAGTGCCGCATGGGGTTAAGGAGGTCTATATGGATATCGCAAAGAAAGCGTGGACAACTGACGGCTATCTCGATTACCAGGAACAAATGCGGAACATCCCATACGGTAAATATACGATAGGTGAAAAGGGCTGCGGATTTATCGCAGCCTTTAATGCATTAAAGGCGAGTGGGAATCCGCAAGATATTGATTCTGTATACAATTGGTTTAACAAAACTCTATTTGCGGGAGCGCGGTGGGGTACAAACATATTCCAAATGGTCGCATTTTTAATTAAGCACAAAGCGTTTAAGGGGTTTAAGCTTACAAAGAAAGGCTATTCAGATTTAAATGTTGGCATTCTTCTTTATAATGTCGGCGGTTAGTACCATTGGGTAGCTTACTACAAGTACCCTAACTCTGTTGACAAATTCCGTTTCTTAAATGCAGGGTTCTGCTATAGCAATCGCAGATATAGTATTGATAAATTCGTTTCGGAAGAATGCAAAGGATGGCTTCGTTATGTAATAAAGGTTGCGTGATTTTAAATGAAATTCTCAAAGAAAATTGTTATTTTCTGCATTTCAACTGTGATCATCTATACAATTGCTGTCCTTGTGCTGATGTTTTCAACTGGCTGTAGCGAACCGACCACTTTAACGGAAAATGTATTTACCTATTTCGGGATTGAGGCGTTTGCTTTGGCGCTGATTAAGGTGGCCGATACGGTAAAGGAAGCAACTGATAAATTTGAGCCTTCAAAGAAGAAACGCAAGAGAGAAGAAAAAGGAGATGATTAAGTGTCGAATTTTGTTTTGCCACAGAACTCACAGCTTCTGTTCTACCCTATGAAGCAGTGTACAATTTCTGCTGGCTTTAAGGCGAAGAAGTATAAAGATCATTACGGTTATAATCACTATGGAGTTGATTTTGACTCCCTTGGTGATACAGACTTTGATGTGCTTGCTGGTGCCACAGGGGAAGTCCTTGGTGTTGAAATGAATAATGGTTCCGCTGGTGGCATTGTTGTTATCAAGTATGTCAATATCTATGTGCCGTCGAAGAAGAAGACGATGGATCTGATTGCAAGATATGCCCACATGATTACCCTCTATGTGAAGAAGGGCGACCGTGTGGCTGCTTACACTCCTATCGGAAAGGTAAGCGGCAATCATAAGTGGTACAATCACATTCACATGGAAGTTGATACCGATACAAAGTATCCATTCTATACTGTAGGGTTTAAGGAGTCTGCGAGCCGGTTGCTCATTGCGTCCGGTGCTACGGACAAGACCCTTCTTGATCCGTTAGATGTGCTTGTAGTTGGTAACGAACAGACGGCAATTCTCCATCCCCTCGCCACCCTTGTCGGGCCAAATGATGTCCCTAAATATTTTGAAAAAGAGTTTAAGAAAGAGCTGCCGCAGGGCAGCTCTTCTTCGTATCAAACTCTTATTCAGCCTATTAACAACATGAAAATCACATCTGGCTATATGAACACTAAGTACCGCTCGGTATTCCGCTGTACCCATTATGGTCACGATGCGATTTCCATTAAGGGCGATAGAACGATTTATGCATCTGGCGACGGTAAAGTAATTCGATGTGGTATGGACTCCATTTGTGGTAACATCGTAGCAATTAAGTACGAAAAGTGTCTGAATGAGGATACTGGCAAGTCGCAGGATGTAATCATTCGCTATTTCCATTTGGCTTCCATCGCGGTTAAAGAAGGACAGGCTGTTACCAAGGACACCAAGATCGGTGTTATGGGTAAGACTGGCGTTTTGAGCACCGGAGTTCATCTGCATTATGAGATTGATACCGACGCCAGAGAACAGTATGCGTGCTATACGCCAACGATTGGTCGTAACGGAACAATTCTAAAGGCCGGCACTGCATCCACTGTTAACCCTGCTGTATTTATTCATACGAAGGTTTCCCCGCCGGACTATCAAAGCGTACAAATTGTCACCGATGGATTTGCCACATCGGAAGACAAAGACATGAAAGTGATTAAATAATTGGAGGTATTATTATGGAGACTACTTGGATTACTCTTTTAAATGAAATCATGCAGACTGTTGTTGTCCCGCTCATGGGCATCCTAACCGTATTCCTTATCAAGGTTATACGAGAAAAGATGGACGCTGCCGCTAAGAACACGAAGAACGAAACTCTCGCAAAGTACATCCTCATGCTTAAGGAGACCGTCGTAGATTGCGTAGAAGCCACTAACCAGACTTTCGTTGATGCAATTAAGGCAAGCGGCGAATTCACTCCAGAGGCGCAAAAAGCCGCCTTTGAGAAGACTTTGAACGCTGTGACTGATATCCTCTCCGAGGATGCAAAAGAGTATCTGACGGAAGCCTTTGGCGATCTAGAGGAGTATATTACTGCTCTCATCGAGGCTACTGTTAAGCGTGTAAAGAACGGCTCAGTTGCGTGATATAGTAATTTGACTTATCTTTGTGGATGCGGTATAATCGGCAAGAGGTGCATATATGGAAAATTGTCTTGGAGCGCTTAAAGTCCTTATTGACCATATTGATGATTCATATGTTTCGGTGACTGATGAATGGAAGCGCCAAACTGGAGGTGCTCCAGTAAATCTCAAAAGAACTATGGTCTCTTGCATTAGTGTTGATAGTCCAATTTATAATTCTGTTATTGAATATGCTGGAATGCTGAATGATCAATGCAAGGACATTGCGTTGCAGTTGGCGCTTGTTTGTTCGTGTGAAGTTACCACAAGAGTCAAAACCCAGAATTCAATAGAGTTTAAAATCCAAAACTACAAAACAGAAGCCCACGAATTTGGGAAAGTGCAAATAAACAGATGCATCAATGATTTGTTTGGAGTAAGAATCTTCTTAAAGCCACCGATGGATTTTGATGACATTTTTAGCTTCATAAGAGAGACCTATGGCGATAAATACCGTATTCTTGACTCGTCGAAACAAGACTACAGGGCGATTCATCTTTACTTTAAAAAAGACAATTATTCTTTCCCTTGGGAGTTACAGATTTGGAACGAGTGTGACTCGGAAAGAAACTTAATATCTCACAAGAAGTATAAACAAGAATATACTGCATGGGAGAAGAAGAATAAGAAAGGAGGAACATTGGATGATTAGGCATTACATTATAATGAGCAGTTCTTATACTGAAGGAACTCGCATCGCGCTGGATATTGTAGAGGAAAGTAAGCTTAATAAAGAATCAATCGCTGGTATCTTAAAAGAGATTAAAGAAACCTGCGGGAAAGATGTCCCTCTTTCTACACACCTTATTTGCACTAGCTCTAAAGGCTGGAGTTCTGTTCAGCGATATGACCCTTTCTTTGAGGATGTTAAATGTATTCCAACTGTGTCTGCTTTTGCTGAGACAATCAAAAAAAGTCGTACTCTGACAGGACTTGATGTTGCAGTATACATTCTCTCAAGGATTAAATGCACTCACTTGTCCTTGGAAAAGCTGGTCTATTTTTCATACGCTGATTATCTATGTGAAACTGGGAAACGGTTGTTTGAAGATCAAATTTACGCTTTTGAGCATGGCCCAATAGTAGATAGCGTATATGAAGCCTATAAACGAAGCGGAAGCAAGCGCATAGATCCTCCAACGATTGAAACAGACAGACCAGTTACCAGCACAGCCGAAGAGATGCCATCGAAAAGCAGAATACTTTTCGCAGTTGATGGATTAGAGAAACTGCGGTCGATTGAGCAAACCATTAACAGATATGGCAACTATGCTCCTTGGCAGCTCGTTTCTATAACTCACAGAGAGGGTTCCCCATGGTCGTATGTAGATAGCTCAAGAGAGTATCAGCCTATTCCGGATAGGCTGATACTTAAGCATCACCATGTTGAAACCGAAGATATTTAAAATTGGGGAACTTATTTGTCTTATATGTTATAAACAAGTTCCCCAATAAGTGCCCTGCCACTTTAAGCGCAGATCATCTATGAAAATGGCTGTCACAGATAAAATGTGACAGCCATTGTTTAAAAAGTTTACCTTTTCTATTGCATTAGATTTTAATATCTGTTACAATTAAAGCGTGGAAACCAAGACGGTTGCCACAAGTTGATACCTACATCTGAAACAGGGGATTATCCCCAACACTCAGTGAGTCATCTGTTTGCGGCAGACGGCTCACTTCTTTCTGTTATAGAATTTGTCCCATACTTGGATGAAAATCCAGCAGATAGACGCAATCCAAAAACTTCTTGAAGAGTTATGTATGTCACCTCCCTGAGAAATAAATTTCCCGCGAGGGCTATACTCATGCCTCCATTCCGCACTCGCGGGATAACAGGCAACCGTCTTTTTTAACCGTCCGCCGTCTACAAGATTGGCAAAAACTCAACTGCGGCGGCTGGCTTCCACAATACCGTGAACTGTCTCTGCAACAGACGGTTCACGGTTTCTTTTTGGTCTTAATAAGCAATATGTTGTAAATTACACCGATCTCGATCTGTTGCGGAAGGTAGAGATGGGCACTTGACATTGTATCGCTCAACTGCACAAAAAAGATTAAAATAGGTTGATTTCAACCTATAATTTGTGTATAATAGGGTTGTAAGGAGGTGCCCCCATGAATATTGACACGAACACAATTGTTTCTGTAACGGAAGCCAACCAAAACTTCTCCCGCGTGACACGAATTGCTGAAAAGAGCGGGCAGGCCATTATTTTCAAGAACAACCGCCCCAAATATATGCTGGTCGATTTGGACAATTCTCCCTTGATCGACATGACAGACGACGAGAAAATCGATTTCGTGGCGGCGAGGATTCTGAAGAAATATAAATCCGCGTTTTTGGAGTTGGCGAAATGATTAAATTTTCAAAGGACAAGGTGCTGCTACTCCACAAGCTAATCGCTGAAGAGACCGGCGGGAGTGTCGGCATCAGAGATGAAGCCCTGCTGGAGTCTGCTTTGGAAAATGCGTTTTCTGGCTTTGGCGGTCAAGAATTCTACCCATCCAAAGAGGAAAAGGGTGCGCGACTGGGCTACACGCTGATCTCCAATCATGCTTTTGTGGACGGCAACAAACGCATCGGGATGTATGTGATGCTAACTTTTCTTGAGGTCAATGGCATCCGTTTGGACTGCACCAATGATGAGATCGTCGAGGTCGGACTTGCCGTTGCTTCCGGCGCGATGGATTACGATGCGCTGTTGAAGTGGGTGCGGTCGCACCGTCTCTGACCTGTGGTGCAAACAGAAACAAAGAAAAATGCTTTCTCTTCTAAAGACGGGTTGCCCCTTGCAAGCATCGGGAGTATAATAAAATACAGTTTCGATTCAAGGTTTTGTTGACCCTGGATGCGGTAATATTCAAAATTGAAATTATTATTGACTCAGCGTACAATAATAGAGGTTGCGAAGCCTACCAAAATCGCTTTAATGGTATGAGTAAGTTTTACCGCTGACCAATATGCGGTATATAAGTGGTTGGGTTGTAAATGTTTACCGCTTGCTGATGGTGCGGGATATAAATTATTCGGTAGGTAAATTTTCCCGTGGGTTTAATTCTCTGTTGACAAAAGCGGAGATTAAGCACAAAATAATAGTGAAAGTAGAAATACTTTCGCCAAATACGCTTCACAATGTGCGGCAAAGAAACATTGTCAGAAAGCCCCAGGAATCTGGGGCTTTAATGTTACAAGTAAATATTCGACACTGGAACTGGGGGAATATAATGAGCAACGCTGACTACAAATAGTTTGTCTCCAACTATAATGAATTATATAAAAAGTATGGAGATTGCTATCTCGTTATAAAAAATAAAACCGTTCTTGGCTCTTTCCATTCTTACGCTGACGGAGTACGAGCGATGCTAGGTAAAGAAGAACTCGGAACCTTCATCGTACAAAAATGCACTAGCAACACCGATGGATATACTAACTACATCTCGTCCATGAATTTCATTTAATAATAACAACGGGAGAAATAAATACAGTATGGGACAACCTGACAAACCAGTTTACCATGCCTTTACACAAGAATATACAACAAAGCGCAATCGCCTCTTAACTGAATAGACATCCATCAAAGTCAACAACTGATTATGTTAAACAGCTCAAAGTCGAAGATGTTATTGGCCCTAGACACGGTAATGGAAAGAAAAAGCGGAAACAAAATAAAAAATGATTTTACCCCGCCTCATCGGCGGGGTAATTTTTACTCAATATGTAAGCCCTTATATAATATCGCAATAATCTTGTGAGGCTATATAAGGGTTTAAATCTTTTATATTGGGGCTCAGTTATGGATATCTAAAAAGTTGTCAAACTGGTGTCAAAAGGCGTTTTCAATCAGCTGAAAATGGCTTGATCAAGCGGGTTTACATGTCTTTTTACGAAGATCATGGTATACTCATAATAGTCGGTAAGCAGGGTCAGGTTGCGTTCACGGGTGATATAATCGCTCATAATAGTAAAACATCCTTTCTTCCTCTGATTTATGTGGTCTTGGCCGACAGCGCAGCACCCTGTGGAACAGTAAGGGTGGCCTGTTCGGTGTAGGTAGCAAAGGGTTCATCGGTGGCGGGATCCTGCTGGGCGTGGAACACCAAAATGCTGACGGTAACAGGGTAACTGCCCGCTTCCGGCAAGGAATCCGGATAGGCATACAGCAGGTATTCCTCCGCCCTAATAATCGGAGTAGTGAGCAGCACGGTGCCATCGGCCAGAGTGTAGCGCACCCGCATCACACATTCATTGCCTGGGGTGTTTTCCAGCAGCAGCGGCAGGCTGCCATCCTTCCCCATAGCCAAGCTGCCATTAAAGAGATACCAAAAGTATTCCGGAGTGGTGTTCTGTGGGGCATTTTCGTAGCCCGGCAGACGGCCAGTATGGATGGTGGTATCCGCCATTTCGGTGGGGGTGGGTTCCGGCGGGGGATATCCCCCCTGAGGGAGAAGCAGCGCCAGCACCAGTCCAATGCCGACAGCTACCGCAGCTACCAACAGCGTGGAAATAATCTTTTTCGCCACGGTCATATGCCTACCCCCTCTTTTTCTCCGTCAGAATCAAAAAGAACGCTAATATTATAGCGCAATTTGTGCCAAAACACAACAGTTATGACAGAAAAACCCCCGACCACAGCGGATCGGGGGTTATAAGTGAACTGGCTTACGGGGCCTGGGTATTACCGCTCCCCTGACTATCGGAGGGGGTGAGCGTATCTACCCGGCCGACGGTACCGGTATTAAACTCGGTGCCGGAAACACTATCATTCATGATGGTGGTGACGGAGTAAAGATAAAAATCCTTTCCGTTTTTCCGCAGCTCATACAGCATGTATTTGGAGGGAGTCTCCTCCAGGTTACCCTTGCTATCATAATTGATACTGAGCACTGTAGTGGGTGGTACATAACCTACGGTAAGCTGGCAGCTATCCTGCTTCATTACAATTTTTTCCACACTTGGGGTGGCAAAGCCGGTCATGGCGATGATGGGCACATGATAGGAAGCAATATCGCTATCGTACTGATAGGCATTTTCCATATCACCGATGGTCATATGCTCCAGCTTGATATTCTGACCAAACAGACTAACAGCCTGAGCGTCCACATCCGCCGCCGGGATGACCATGCGGCCGTACTCATCAAATTCGTAGCTGCCGCGGCGTTCGCCCAGCATACAGGCCCACAAACTACTTTGCAGCAAAAATTCATTATCGCAGGTAGCGGGGTCAGTAAAATCGGGCGGGTCGAACATGACCACTGGCAGCAGCATCTGCTCGTACTTGGTTTTTTGGGCGGTGTTATCCGCCAGATTGCGGGTAAGGCCATAGCACCAATTAAACACGGTGCATAGCCCAATAACGCACAGCACGATAAAAACGAGGCCAATCGGCGCCGCGTGACGGTTACGGGCATTCGTTTTCTCTGTACTCATAACAGGTTCCTTTCCTTACAAGGGGCGTTGCATCAATCCTTCTCTTTTTCCTTTTCGGCTTCCTTTTCAGAATCCGGGGCAAGGATGACACGCATTTTTTCGATCTTCTGTTCTTCCATTTCCAACACAGTAAAGGTAAGCCGGCCAAGCTGGAAGGTCTCACCGACAGCTGGGATGTGCTCCAACACCGAAAGCGCCAGACCATTCATGGTATCGTAGTCGTCTTCCTCAATATCGGCGGGATGGTAGTCAATTTCATCCAAGAAGTCATCCACCGGCATATCACCGCTGATCTCGTAGGTATCGGGGGTCACCTCGGTGAACTCGGTGACGACCTCGTCACGCTCATCATAAATCTCACCGACCAGCTCCTCCAGGACATCCTCCATGGTGACAATGCCCAGCGTACCGCCGTAGTCATCCATAACGATGGCAATATGCACCTTTTTACGCTGGAATTCCGAGAGCAGACGGGCAATTTTCATGCTGCGATGCACATACATCGGCTCGGTCATCAGTTTTTTGATATCGAAGTTCTTATTCAGCAGGGCAGCTTGCAGAATATCACGGGTATGCACTACACCGATGATGTGATCCACTGTCTCGCTGTAAACGGGAATGCGGGAAAATCCTTCCTCGGTGATGATCTGCAGTACCTCCTGCGGGGTGGATTCCTCATCGATGGCGACCATATTGACGCGAGGGGTAAGGATATCCTCCACGGTGGTATCATTGAACTCCAGAGCGGACTGTACCAGCTCTTTTTCCTGCTCCTCCAGCACGCCCTCCTCTTCGATGGTATCCAGCATATACATCAGTTCCTGCTCAGTGATGGTGGGCTGCTCTTCGCCATCGTCCTTCTTCTTAAAGGGCTGCATGAGCCGCAGGAACAAAAAGCTGAACGGGGTAAAGATGACCATAAGGATACGCAGCACCCCGGCAAACGCCATCGAAATGCTCTCGGCGTTCATCTTGGCAAAGCTCTTGGGGATAATTTCGCCGAAGGTGAGAACGACAAGGGTGGAAATACCGGTAGCAATCGCAACCGCATAATTTTTGAAGTACGCAGTGGCGATCACTGTGACCAATGAGGAAATGGCGATATTAACAAGGTTATTGCCGATAAGGATGGTCGCAATCAGCTTATCGTATTGCGCGGCCACCTTTACCGCCTGTGCGGCACGCTTATTGCCGTCTTCCGCCATGGTGCGCAGGCGGATCATATTGGCCGCGGAAAACGCGGTCTCGGATGCGGAAAAGAAAGCGGATAGCATTAACAGAACCAGAATAAGTAGGTAGGTTGTACTGCCTATGTCGTCCAAAAAAATACACACTCCTTGTTTGAGTAAAAATGTTGATAGCACCATCACAGGAGACGGTGTTATTTTATATTGTAGCAAAAAGAGGATAATGCGGCAAGACCATGGATAAAATGTTCAGGCTTTATTCACAGCTTGGTGATAAAACGCGGGGCACGGGTAATTGACTCTCCCCTGCCCCGCTGGCTTACGCTAAGGTGATTATTCCTTGCCTTCCTTCTTGGCTTCCATCTTGGCGATGGCATCCTTACGGGAAAGATTGATACGGCCCTGCTGGTCGATCTCGGTAACCATAACGAGGATCTCATCGCCGACGGATACCACATCCTCCACCTTTTCCACGCGCTTCGCATCCAGCTTGGAGATGTGGACAAGGCCTTCCTTGCCGGGTGCGATCTCAACAAAGGCGCCGAAGTTCATCAGACGGGTAACAACGCCCTTGTAGATAGCACCGACCTCGGGATCATTGACAATGGTCTCGATGATATTGATAGCGGTGCGGCAGTCATCGATATCGATGGCGGAAACAAATACATGGCCGTCATCCTCAATGTCGATCTTGACATTGCACTCGGCGCAAATCTTCTGGATGGTCTTGCCGCCGGAGCCGATGACCTCGCGGATCTTATCGGGATCGATGGTCATGCTGAGCATCTTGGGTGCATACTTGGAAAGCTCGGGCCGCGGGGCGGGGATAGCCTTGAGCATGACTTCATCGAGGATATAGTTGCGGGCCTTGTGGGTCTTAGCAAAGGCCTCTTTAATGATCTCGGGAGTCAAGCCGTCGATCTTGAGGTCCATCTGGATGGCGGTGATGCCCTTCTTGGTGCCGCCTACCTTAAAGTCCATATCGCCGAAGAAATCTTCGACGCCCTGAATATCCACCATGGTCATCCAGCGGTCGCCCTCGGTGATCAAACCGCAGGAGATACCGGCAACGGGAGCCTTGATGGGGACACCGGCATCCATAAGAGCCAGAGTGGAACCACAGATGGATCCCTGAGAGGTGGAGCCATTGGAGGAAAGCACCTCGGAGACCAGACGCATGGTATAGGGGAATTCCTCTACGCTGGGGATAACAGGCTCCAGGGCACGCTCGGCCAGGGCACCGTGACCGATCTCGCGGCGGCCGGGGCCGCGGCTGGGACGGGTCTCGCCCACAGAGTAGGAGGGCATATTGTACTGATGGATATAGCGCTTGGAGGTCTGCTCATCGATGCCATCAAGGATCTGAGCCTCACGGATGGTACCCAGGGTGGCGATGGTCAGCACCTGGGTCTGGCCGCGGGTGAACATGCCGGAGCCATGAACGCGGGGGATAATGCCGACCTCAGCATCCAGGGGACGGATCTCATCCATACCGCGGCCGTCTACGCGCTTGCCGTCATCCAGCAACCAGCGGCGCACCACAAACTTTTGCAGCTTGTAGATGCACTCATCCAGCATAGCGCCCTGCTCAGGGTATTTCTCATCATACTCAGCATGCAGGCGGTCATAGATGGGGCGCATACGCTCATCACGGATGTTCTTATCATCGGTATCCATGGCAGCACGGACATCCTCGATGAATTCATCCTTGATGGCTTCGAAGAGATCGTGATCGATCTCCTGGGATTCAAAGGTGAACTTGGGCTTGCCAATCTCGGCCTGGACTTCCTTGATGAAGGCAACCATCTTCTGCACCTCGGCAAAGCCCTTCATGATGGCTTCCAGCATGGTATCGTCATCCACCTCATTGGCGCCAGCCTCGATCATACAAACCTTTTCGGCGGTGCCGGCCACGGTGAGCTGAAGATCGCTCTTCTGGCGCTGCTCGGCATTGGGGGTGAGGATGATCTCGCCATCTACCAAGCCGACATTGATGCCGGCGATGGGCCCATTCCAAGGAATATCGGAGATGGACAGCGCCATGGAAGCACCGATCATACCGGCAATCTCCGGCACACAGTCGGGATCAACGGAAAGAACAGTCATCACAACGGAAACATCGTTGCGCATATCCTTGGGGAACAGCGGACGGATGGGACGATCTACCACGCGGCTGGAAAGCACGGCCTTATCGCTGGGGCGGCCTTCCCGCTTCAGGAAGGAGCCGGGGATCTTGCCCACGGCATACAGCTTCTCTTCAAAATCGACGGAAAGCGGCAGGAAATCGATGCCGTCACGGGGCTTTGCGGAAGCGGTGGCATTGACCAATACGGTGGTCTCGCCATAGCGGACCAGCACAGAGCCGCCAGCCTGGCAGCACATCTTGCCAGTTTCAAAGGTCATCTTGCGTCCGGCAAATTCGGTTTCAAATACGCGGAAGTTTTCAAACATCTTTTTTCTCCTTACTTTGTGTCTTTTGGTCTGACGGCTCCGCTTTCGTTTTAGCAATAAAGCCTTCCTCCGGGGAAGATTTTGCCTTCCGGGGGAACGATTCACTGCTAAACACGAGGGCAAAAGCCGCCCTGCTTACCTGTAAAAAATGGGCTAAAAACCGGCTAAGAGGGCAGACGGAAACCCCGCCTGCCCTCCGGCAGTTTTGCTTACTTACGCAGACCCAGCTTGGCAATGATCGCGCGGTAACGCTCGATATCCTTCTTCTTGAGGTAGTTCAGCAGGTTTCTGCGGTGACCGACCATCTTGAGCAGACCACGGTTGGAATGGAAGTCCTTGGGGTTCTGCTGCATGTGCTTGGTCAGGCTGTTGATGCGGTTGGTGAGAACAGCGATCTGAACTTCGGGGGAACCGGTGTCGCCCTCGTGGGTCGCGTACTCGGTAATGATCTTGTTCTTTTCTTCCTTGAGAATCATGTTATTTCACCTCATAAATTATTTACGCCAAGATCTAAGTATCGGGATCGGTGAAGTTCCCACGGGGAACACTCCCAAATACCGGGATCCGGTCATATCAATATGAAATTATAGCATATAATACGGCTGCTGTAAAGTGCTTTTGGGCGGATTTTTACGGCTTTTTATGGTGCTTTTCGGCGGCCAGTACGGTGGATCGCAGCAGCATGGTAATAGTCATGGGGCCTACCCCACCGGGGACCGGCGTGAGCCATCCTGCCACCGGGGAAACGCTCTCAAAGTCCACATCGCCGCAAAGTTTCCCTGCTGCGTTGCGGTTCATTCCCACATCAACGACCACCGCGCCGGGTTTGACCATCTCTCCGGTGACAAAGCCCGCCTTTCCTACGGCGGAGATAAGAATATCCGCCCGGCGGGTCACCTCCGGCAGATTCTTGGTCCTGCTGTGGCAAATGGTAACGGTAGCATTGCGGTGCAGTGCCAAAAGTGCCATGGGCTTGCCTACAATATTGCTGCGCCCGATGATAACGCATTCCTTGCCGGCCATGTCTACACCGGTGCTATCGATGAGGGTGAGAATACCGCTGGGCGTACAGGGGGCAAAAAAGTAATCCCCAATGACAATACGACCCACATTCTGCGGATGGAAAGCGTCCACATCCTTTTCGGGGTCGATCGCGGATAGGATTTCCTTTTGGTCAAGGTGGGCCGGCAGCGGCAGCTGCACCAAAATGCCATCGATCTCTTTCCGGCCATTCAGTTCGGCAATGAGGGCAAGCAGTTCCTCCCGGCCGGTATTTTCCGGCAGGGTGTACTGCTCGGAGTGAATACCAAGCTCCTCACAGGCCTTGTGCTTATTGCGCACATACACTTGGGAGGCGGGGTCCTCTCCCACCAGCACCACAGCTAGGCCGGGGGTGATGTCCTCCGCTTTCAGAGCCTCTACCTGGATTTTCAATTCGGCGCGGCACTGGGCCGCCACCGCTTTTCCATCAATGATCTTCGCGCTCATGGGGTTCCTCTTTCTGTTCCGGTTGGGTCGGTTTCTTTCCGTTCTTCTTTTCGGCCAGCTTGGCATCCAGGGCGGCTATACGCTCCCGGCTTTCCTTGGTATCCACATAGCGGCCCAGGGTAAAGCGCGGCTTTTTCTGCCCCTCAATATACTCCAGCGTCATGGGTTTACGACCCCGAAGGAAGATAAAGAGCATCAACCCGGCGGCAACGATAAACAGCACGCCGCCCAGCGCCTGGGAAACCCGCACACTGCCCCACATCAAGCTATCGGTGCGCAGGCCCTCCACAAAGAAGCGCCCCAGGCCGTACCAGGCGGTATAGCCCAGTGTGATCTGGCCATCGTAGCTGCGGCGCGGGAACAGCCACAGCAGCAGGATCGCCACACCGATAAGGTTCCACAAGCTCTCGTATAGGAAGGTGGGATGTACCGGCAGGGTGGGATCCACCATAATGCCCTGGGCGGCCAGCGCCGCCTGATGCCGGGAAAGATAGGCGGAGATGGTATCTGATGTCATACCCCAGGGGAGGGTAGTATTGGTGCCAAAGGCCTCCATATTGAAGAAATTGCCCCAGCGGCCAATCGCTTGTCCCAACATAACGCCGGGGAAAGCCGCATCCGCTACCGGCAGCATGGGAAGCTTTTTGATGCGGCAGACGATAAACGCCACAATAAGCGCTCCAATAATGCCGCCATAGATGGCCAGTCCGCCACCACGCAGGTTGAATATTTCCTTTAGATTATCTTTATAATTATCCCACTGGAATGCCACATAATAGGCCCGCGCGCCCACAATGGCGCCGACCATGGCCCACAGAATGACATCCAGCCCCTCATCCGGGTGGATGCCGCAGGTGCGGTTATGGGAAAGATAGACCCATAATCCCAGGCCAAAGCCCACCGCGATGATCACACCGTACCAGTAAATATCCAAATTGCCGATGGATAACGCCACCCGGCTAATGGGAAGTTCCCACCCCAAACCGGGAAACCGCAGAATTTCCATGGTACCCACTTCCTTTACACTGATAGTTTTTACTTTTACGGTTTATTATAGCATAGCCCCGGCGGTATTTCTATTCTCATTTATAAATTTTTGTGCATATCGGCTTGTTCTGTGCTATAATGACCAAAATGACCCTTTGACATCCGTCCAAGATAAAAGGAGCTGTATTCCATGACAGAACTTCTCATCCGGCTATTTATCCGTGATAAAGACAATGTGCAGGACCCCACGGTGCGCCAGCAATATGGCACGCTCAGCGGGTTGACCGGCATCTGCCTGAATATCCTGCTGTTCCTGGGCAAGCTGGTGGCCGGCACTGTTTCCGGTTCCATCGCCATCACGGCCGATGCTTTCAATAACTTATCCGATGCCGGTTCCTCGGTGGTCACACTCATTGGCTTCCGGCTGGCGGGGCAAAAACCCGATCGGCATCACCCCTTCGGCCACGGTCGGGTAGAGTACCTCTCCGGGCTGGCCGTTTCGGTGGTCATCCTGCTGATGGGCTTTGAACTGGGTAAAACCTCCTTTGAGAAGATCCTCTCCCCTGCCCCAGTGGAATTTTCTCTGCTGCCGGTCATCATCCTGCCAGTCTCCATATTGGTCAAGGGCTGGATGTACCTTTTTAACCGCAAACTGGGCAAAAAGCTGGATTCCGCCGCCATGATGGCCACAGCCGCCGATAGCCTCAGCGATATGGTCTCCACCGGCGTAGTGCTGCTCGGCACCCTGATCGGACATTTCTTTAATATCCAGTTGGATGGTTGGCTGGGTATTTTGGTTGCCGTGTTCATCCTGTATACCGGCTACAATTCCATGAAGGATACCATTGATCCGCTGCTGGGCCGGGCGCCCGATCCCGAACTGGTGGATGGCATTCGCCGCCGGGTGCTGGCCCCTCCGGAAATTCTCGGCCTGCACGATCTCATCGTCCATGATTACGGCCCCGGCAGGCTGTTCGCCTCGCTGCACGCCGAGGTGGATAAAAACGGTGATATCTCCGCTATTCACGATGTCATTGACCGGGTGGAGCGGCAGATTCTGCACGAACTGGGCTGTGAAGTCTGCATCCATATGGATCCCATTGCCGTTGGTGACCGAAAGACAGCGGAATGCCGTACTATGGTGGCCCAGCTGCTGGCCGGAATCGACCCCAGGCTGACGATGCACGATTTTCGCATCACCAGCGGCCCCGACCACACCAACCTCATCTTTGATGTGGTGCGTCCACTGGATTCTTCCTATACCAGTGAAGAGTTGGAAGAACGCATCCGGCAGGCGGTAACGGCACTGGAAGGCAATTATTACGCAGTCATTACCGTGGATACCCCAAGAGTATAAAACAGAAAAATGGCCGGGATTCTGTTCAGGATCCCGGTCTTTTATTGCTCCATATCATCCTCAGCAAAGGGAAGTTCCTGCAGCACCACCTCCCGGATGAACCGAAAGGTTTTCTCCTCCCCCTTATCCCGCAGCATTGTCAGGATAAACCGCAGCTTGCGAGCCGTCACCGGGTGCATCCAGCGGTTATCCCCCGCCCGCTGCAGATATTCCAGCGGAGCGCCATCGTGGTATTGATCCCCCAGGTAGGTCCGGCTGGCAGCAATGCGATCCATACACATCTCCACAAAGAATTCAGTTGGCATCTCCAGCGGCTCATATTGGTGGGTCACCGGGCTCACATCTGTCCAGTACTCAAAATGGTGACGATTGCGGCCCTTGTGGTGCATCCACGCCAGCGAATAGCCATTCTCCCGGCGCTCCTGCTGCGTAGGGCTAAAGGTGCCCTGGTAATACCTCGCACCACGCCAGAATTCCGTTGGAGAGTATTTGGAAAGATCGTGGGTAAGACCCCGCCAGTACAGTCCCACCCGGAAGCAGTACTTCCGCACCAGGTGCCGGTGATGAGTAATGGTTCTAAAATGTCTGATGGGATACATCTGCTCCCCCCTCTCTGCTTTACTCCGTTCATTATTATAATTCAACGGTCAAAGGATTGCAAACCCCAATGCAAAACGCTATAATAAAACACACACACGCTAAAAAGGAGTTCTCCCATGACGATAAACGGTAAAAAATACATTGTAAAGGTCCCCACCGGCAAAACCACCAATGATTTTCAATTTGATGAACTGCTGCCGGCCTTCCGCAAATACTGTGCCAAGGTAGCACAGAACCAGGCCACCTGCATCGCCGGGTACACCAATACGCTGGAAGTCCCCCAGGTAATGCGCTGGGCTGCTCTGTTGCAGGATCTTACTGGGCAGTTCACTGAATGTCTGGGCTATATCGAGCGCATCAACCGCATCCCCACCGATGAGGCAGGCAAGTTTCTGCTGCCCCGCGCTATTTATGAAGACTTCCGCGCTCTGAATGAAGTCATCAGCTGTGTGGGGCCCGCCGCGTGGAACCAGTGGGATGAGACCAGCAAGCTGTACTGGAAAAGCTGTGTCCCCCGGATGCGGATGCTGATAGAGAACGCCAAAGTGACAGAAGAATAAGGGGAGAAAACTTTTTTCGTTTTTTCCGCAAAAAGGGCTTGATTTTTTACCGGGCCTATGGTATTATAATCAAGCTGAAACGAAAGTTCCGGTATAAAATCTGGGTGTGGCGCAGGTGGTAGCGCGCTACCTTGGGGTGGTAGAGGCCGCTAGTTCGAGTCTAGTCACTCAGACCAAGTAAAAAAGGACGCCGACTGGCGTCCTTTTTTACTTGGTCTGAGCGGCTTTTGGAGTATTTCTTTGCGCAATCAATATCAGTGTCAGCCCCCGCTCTGTTCTCATTTTATAGGAATGGAGCGGGGGCTTCTATTGGGCTTCAATATCTTTTTAATAATGCTGGAGAAGGAGTATCATGTAACTGTCGCTGCGGTTGGCTCCCCATTCGTAGAATTATCGATAATAGTCCAAACTCCGCTTTCAGTATCTTCAATTAGGTAGAAAAACTGATCGATGTTCCCATCATCCAAAAATGTTTTTGTATGGTCATATTCCACATAGTATTTTGCCCTTACCGCTAAAAAGTGTTCTGCGAGGTAATCATCTGTCCATCCGCGAGACTGCGCAAGCTCACTTCCGGTATAGTTCTCAATCATTCGTTTTGTTTCGGTCTCGTCAACGGAGATCTCATCAATTCGGACAGTCAAAGTGTATTCTTTCTTAATTTGCCCTTCAATTGCACTTTGTACGGTTTCAATTGGATAAACAGACGGTTTTTGCAGCCAATTGTCAAACAAGCCATATTCATATGCCGCAAAGCCACAGAGTGCCATCGACGCAACGATAGCCGCAACAAGTATAAATGTGTGCTTAAGTCTTCTGCTTTTCTTTGCTGTGCTGTTTATGGTGCTTATATTCGCATCCATTAATCTGTGCTCCTTTGCTTCAATAATGTATTTATCATCAATCTTTTCAAATGCATCAAGGATCAAATCCGCGTTCATAGAACACCCTCCTTTTCTAAATAAGCGCGCAATTTTGCTCTTGTCCGATGGAGCATCGATTTTACCTTACTATTGCTAAAGCAAAAATCTGTGCTGATTTTATCTATTGGGTCCAAATACCAGTAACGGCAGAGGAGAACCTGTCGTTCCGTTGGGGCCAGTGTGCCGAGAAAGCGGTTAATTTGCGCTGAGAGTTCACCCGCAATGACACTGTCCTCTACTGAAAGATTTGATGGGACACATTCCGAGAGTTCATCCAGTACAAGAGAAACTTCGTCACCGCCTCGCTTATCCCTGTGGGCATCACGCCATTTTTTCAGTGAAATGCTCCTGGTGATCTTGCCCAAAAATGTTCTTAGCATATTCGGACGGTGCGGCGGTATAGCGTTCCATGCGCCGAGGTATGTATCATTGACACTTTCATCCGCATCCTCTTGGTCGTGAAGAATGTTATAAGCGATATAGTAACAGTAGCTTCCATACTTTTGCTCTGTAGCGCTAATTGCCTTCTCGTTCCGCTCCCAATATAAATCAATAATCTTGCTATCCTCCATTACTCCACCTCCTGCAGTTTGAAATAAAGGCCTTTCACCCCTATACTACCTGTTTTTCTGGTTTGGTCGCAGGTTTTTTCGATTTTTCTTTGGGACAAATCGTCCCAAGGTATCCTCCTCGGTGACGATATGTCCCTTGCGGAAACGCGCATCCTTGTATTCTCCCTTTATGAGCTGTGTCATATCGTAACACAGCATCTGCCCTATGGCATCCTCTGCTTTGATGCGCTTCACGCAAAAGCCTCCCATTCGATATTCTTATATGAGTATAACCGATTATAGCAAAAAACGGCGCCCTCTTTCAATGGTGCCGTTCGGCATAATGGTAAATGCGTTCGTCAATATCGAAAAAACATCGTCAATTTTCTTCTCATCATCCGTCTCGTTCCTCATCCCCACTTATTCTTGACAGCTCCCGCCCCGGTGGAGTATGATAAAAACCAATTCGAAAAAACAGGAGAACATAATTATGGCATATACAGCAGCAGTTATCACCGTCAGCGATCTGGGCAGCCGCGGCCAGCGGGTGGATACCAGCGGCCCCGCCATCTGCGCCATGCTGGAGAAAGCCGGTTTTACCGTTACCTACACCGCCATTGTCCCGGATGAGATCCCCCAAATCCAAACCGAGCTCACCACTGCGGCCGATGGGCGTCACATCAATCTCATCATCACCACCGGCGGCACTGGGCTTTCCCCGCGGGATGTCACCCCCGAAGCCACCTTGGCCGTCCTGGACCGCGAAATTCGGGCCATTCCGGTGGCCATGTGGGTGGAGGGCCTTAAAATCACCCCCCGCGCCATGCTTTCCCGAGCCGTAGCCGGCACCCGTGGCCGCAGCCTCATTCTCAATCTCCCCGGCTCCGAAAAAGCCGCCCGGGAAAACCTTTCCGCTGTCATCGGCGCACTGGAGCACGCTATGCACATGATCGCTGTGGGAGGCCACTAACCCCCTGTAACACCAAGACACCGGTACCCCACTGGGATACCGGTGCTTTTTTATCACTTTTGCTTACGCCTTTACCTTCTTGGCGCATACGCTTTCGTAGGTCTCTACAATTTCCTTTTCCGGGGCCTCGGTCAGCAGAGAAACCACCACCAGGGCAATGCACGCCACCACAAAGGCCGGCAGCAGCTCGTAGATGGCCCATGCGCCGCCCATCGGGGCAATCAGGTACTTCCATACAAATACCATCACGCCGCCGGCAACCATACCGGCCAGGGCGCCCCACTTGTTGCTGCGCTTCCAGAACAGCGAGAACAGCACCACCGGGCCAAAAGCCGCGCCAAAGCCTGCCCAAGCAAAGGAAACCACCCGGAATACCGAGCTGTTGGGGTCCCACGCCAGAGTAATACCGATGGCCGCAATAACCAGTACTGTCGCCCGTGCCACGATCATCTCGGTCTTGCTGCTCAGCTTGATGCCAAACACATTCTGAGAAAGATCCTGCGAAACGCTGGAAGCCGCTGTCAGCAGCTGGCTGTCCGCGGTAGACATCGTCGCCGCCAGAATACCGGAAAGGATTACGCCCGCCACAATGGCCAGCAGGGTACCGTGCTGACTCATCAGGTCCGCCAGCTTAATGATGATCGTCTCTGCATCGCTGCTGTTGGTCAGGAAGGGCACCTTGCCCGCCACCGAAACGCTATAACCGATCACACCAATAGCCACCGCAATGAACATCGAGATCACCACCCAGACGGTCGCGATCCGACGGGAATCGTTAAGCTTCTTTTCCTCCTTGATGGCCATAAAGCGCAGCAGGATGTGCGGCATACCAAAGTAGCCCAGACCCCACGCCAGCGTGGAGATAATGCTGAGCCCCCCGAAGGAAGCCGCGCCGCCGGTGGTCACATCATAGCCCTTGGTCATGCTCAAGTAGCCGGGCAGCGCCTCGGCATTGGCAATGACGGTATCCACACCGCCCGCCTGTTGGATGCCAAAAACCACTACAACGATCAGCGCAATGGTCATAAAGATGGACTGGATCAGGTCGGTGAAGGAAACCGCCATAAAACCGCCCAGCACTGTATAGCCAATGACTACAATAGCGCCCACGATCATCGCGGTATGGTAATCCACCCCAAACAGGCTGTTGAACAGCGTACCGATGGCCTTAAAGCCGGAAGCGGTATAGGGGATGAAGAAAACCAGGATCACCACCGCCGCAATGGCGGAAAGCAGGTTTTTCTTATCGCCGTACCGGCGGGAGAAAAAGTCCGGCACGGTGATGGCCCCAATGCGGGCCGAATAGCGCCGCAGCCGCCGCGCTACGATAAGCCAGTTGAGGTAGGTGCCTATCGCCAGCCCGATGCAGGTCCAGGAAACCTCCGGCAGGCCGCACAGGTATGCCAGTCCCGGCAGACCCATCAGCAGGTAGCTGCTCATATCGCTGGCCTCAGCGCTCATGGCCGTCACCAGCGGGCCCATCTTGCGGCCGCCCAGGTAAAAGTCATCGCTGCTGTTGCCGCTGCCCTTTTTGCCAAAGTATACACCGATGAGCACCATGGCAATCAGGTATACCGCTATGGTTATCAGAATAACTACTTGAGAACCTAACATTTTCCGTCTCTCCTTTGGGGTTACTGTTAATATGCACGAAGTATACCACACAAATTAGTAGACGAAAATACAGAACGGCGTACAGACTTTATTCTGTACGACGAATCGTTAAATATCATATTTTTCTCTTAATTAAAGCATTTATATATAGACGATTTTCCGTTCTGTTTATAACCAGTAAAAAATTATTTTTTCCGGAACCCTTCCAAAAACATCGGCATCATGGTTTTAGTGTATTGGGAAAGCGAATACTCCCCGCTGGAAAGGCACCAGTCGTACATCAGCCCCCGCTCAAACATGGCGTAAGCCTTCACAATCTCCCCCACTGTATAGTCGGTGGTCAGCTCGCCGTTTTCCTGCCCCTGGGTGATGATCTGCCGCAGCAGCTTATAGTAGGTACGGTTGCGGCTCAGAAGGTGCCGCTCTCCCTTGGTCACCAGCTGGCTGCTAAAAAGCCTGCTCAGCAGCTCAATGGAAACTGTATTATCAATGGTCACAAACAGCTCATAGTTCAGCCAGCACAGCAGTCCTATGCAGTCCATATCGCCGTGCTCCTGCTGCATCAGTTCCTCGTACCGCTCATCAAAGAGAACCGAAAGGGAGGAAAGCAGGGCATCCTTACCATCAAAGTAATGATAGAACGACCCCTTGGAGGTCTCGGATTCAAAAATGATATCCTCCACCGTGGTCTCCTCATAGCCCTGTTCATAAAAGAGCTTCCACGCCGCCGCCACGATGCGGCCCTTGGTATTGCGGGTATTCTTTTTGGGCATACTGCCGCCCCCTTTCATTATGGGCTTATTTTACCACAGCGCCGCTCCCCTTGCCAAGTCCTTTCGGTAAAATGCGCCCTCTTATCATCCCATATAAAATCACCCGACCAAGCGCCCCTGCGCCCGATCGGGTGAAAAATATTCATCTGCCCAGCAGCTCCCGCACCGCTTTGCGCAGTCCGGCGGCGTCCAGGTCCATGCGGCGCAGCAGCTCCCGCCGCTTTCCGTGGTAGATCCACCGGTCCGGCAGCGCCAGCACATGCACCGGCGTTTTGCTGTCCCGCTCGGCGGCATATTGCTGCAGCAGGCTCCCCAGCCCGCCAATGGCCGCCACCTCCTCGTAGATCAACAGCGGCTTACCCTCGGCCAGCAGGGCATCCATCATTTCGGTATCAAAGGGCTTCAGGAACCTTGCGTTCACCAGCCCCATTGCGATGCCGTCCAGCTCCAGCAGCCGCCGGGCTTCCTCGGCCTCCCCCACAAAGTCCCCGTAGGAGATCACCGTCATCTCGCCCGTATGCAGCCGCTCCCAGCGCCCCACCGGCAGCGGTTCGGTGCAAAGCGCCTGCTCCTGCATGGTATTTTTGCTGTACCGCAGCAGGTAGGGACCCTCCGTGGCAAATCCCGTGGCCAACAGCCGGGCACTCTCCGCGGCATCCTTGCCCTGTGCCAGCGTAATGCCGGGGATCGGCAGCAACAGAGAAACATCAAAGATCCCCTGGTGAGAAACACCGTCCTCCCCTATCACGCCGCACCGGTCAATGCCCACCACCACATCGCCGCCCATCCGGGCAATATCGTGGTTCACCTGGTCATATCCCCGCTGTAAAAAGGTGGAGTAGATGGTCACATAGGGCTTCATGCCGCTCAGTGCCAGGGCATTGGCCAGCACCAGCGCGTGCTCCTCGGCAATGCCCGCGTCGATAAACCGTTTCGGGTATTTTTTCGCGAATTCCGTCAGATGGGCGCCGGTAGTCATCGCCGGGGTAATGGCATAAATGCGCTCATCCTCCGCGGCCAGCTTCATCAGCGTTTCACTGATGGCCTTTCCCTGGGTGGTACCGCCGGCCACCGGCCGCCGCCCGCTTTGGGCATCAAAGGCCCCCACCCCGTGCCAGATACCATCGGGGTCATCCCGGCAAAAATCGCACCCACGCCCCTTTTCGGTAACGACATGCAGCAGCACCGGCTTTTCGGCCTCCTTAGCCACCCGCAAAAAGGCGTCCAGCTCTCCCAGGTCGTGTCCGTTCACCGGCCCGTAGTAGGTAATGCCCATCTCCTCAAAGAGGGCGCCATCCCGCAGGTACAGCCGCTTCAGGTCCTCTTTTACCTGCTCCACGCCGTGCACCATGGCGTCCCCCACCACGGGGATGCGCCGCAGCGCTGCCTTGGTGCGGCTTTTGGCGCTGCGGTAGCCGCGGTGCAGTCTTATCCGCTCCAGCGAATTGTGCAGCGCCCCCACATTGGCGCTGATGCTCATGCGGTTGTCGTTCAGTATGATGATCAGCGGCTTTTGGTAGTCCCCGATGTGGTTCAGCGCCTCGTAGGCCAGACCGTTGCCCAGCGCGCCGTCCCCTATCACCGCCACCACCGCTTCCTTACCGCCTCGCGCCTCGCGCGCCATGGCAAAGCCCAACGCCGCTGAAAGGGATGTCCCGGCATGGCCGCCCTCGTAGCAGTCGCAGGGGCTTTCCTCCCGGCACTGGAAGCCGGAAAGGCCATCGGTGCAGCGTAGCGTATCAAAAGCCGCCGCCCGTCCGGTCAGCAGCTTATGGGTGTAGCACTGGTGCCCCACATCAAAGATGAGCTTATCCCGCGGCACCTCAAAGACGCGGTGCAGCGCCACCGTCAGCTCCACCAATCCCAAATTGGAGGAAAGGTGCCCGCCGGTATGAGATACACCCTCTATGATAAATTCCCGCAGCTCTCCGCACAGCTTCTGGAGCTCTTTCTCATCCATCCGCCGCAGAAAAGCCGGGTCCTTGATCTCTTTTACATTCATTCAGTCGGTTCCTTTTTTAGGTAAAATTCCGCCAGTTCCCTATCCTCCGGCGTCGTGATCTTCAAATTCCTGCAGCTGCCCGGCACCAGCTTTACCCGTCGGCCGGCGCGCTCCAGCAGCATGCAGTCATCGGTGATCCGGCCTCTTTCCGGCCCATTGCCCAGTGCCCGGTGCAGCGCCAGCAGCTTCTCCCGGTAAAAGGCCTGCGGCGTCTGGATAAGCCATGTCCGGCTGCGGTCGGTTGTCGCCTCCGCATAGCCTTCTTCATCCGCCAGCTTTACGGTATCCCGGCTCGGGGTAGCAATGGTCGCTCCGTCCGCCTCCTCCAGCGCCGCCAGGCAGTCCTCCAGCATCTGCTCGGTCACCAGCGGCCGCGCCCCATCCTGGATGAGCACCACCTCGCCCCGGGCCGCCGCCAGCGCATTTTCCACCGAAGCTGCCCGGTCTGCCCCACCGGTCACTACCGTCACCGGCTTTTGCAGGCAAAGACCCTCCGCCAGCTTTCGCAGGGCCGCTTCCTCACCGGCTTTGGCCGCCAGCACCACTTCATCCACCACATCCGCAGCCATGAATACCCGCAGGCTGTATTCCAGCACCGGCCGGCCCAGCAGTTCCACCAGCGTCTTGTTTTCCCCGGTGCCGTAGCGGGTGCTGCTTCCCCCCGCAAGTATGATGCCGCTCACCATCGCTCCGCTCTCCCTTCTTGCGGCGGTCGCCCTCCGCTTTGTCTCGGGCCGGCCGCCTGTGTTCCACAGGCCGTCCGGCCCTCGCTCGCTGCGGGCGCCCGCCGCCGTTTTCCGCTTACTCCGGCCTACCTATTCCCCGGCAGCCGATCGCCCAGCGGCTCTCGGCCATTTTCTCCGCCGCCGCTTTGGCCGCGGCTTCCTCCGGGAATATTCCAAATACCGCACTGCCGCTGCCGGTCATCATCGCCGCCAGGGCTCCGCTTTGCCGCAGCTCCTGCCGGATCTCACTCAGCTCCGGCAGGGCGGTCACTTCCTCAAATACATTGTAAAGGCTGCCGCACAGCCCCGCCAGGTCGCCCTTTTCCAGCGCCTCTGCCGCCTCTTGGGTAGTAAAGCGCTGCCGCAGGCTCTCGCCCATCTCGTCGATCCGCCGGTACATGGCCGGGGTGGAGCACCCCGCCTTCGGCTTGGTGATCACCAGCCACAGCGGCAAATGGCTTTCCACCGGGGTCAGTCTCTCCCCGATCCCGGCCGCTGCCGCCGCCCCACCGTCAATGCAGAACGGCACATCAGCGCCCAGCTCCGCCGCCAGCACCCGCAGCCTTTCACTGCCCAGGCCCAGCCCGTACAGCCGGTCCATCCCGCGCAGGTAGGCCGCCGCGTCGGTGCTGCCGCCGCCCAGTCCCGCCTGGGTGGGGATATTCTTTTCCAGCGTCACGGCAACTCCGCCAAGGTTCGGGAACTCCCGCCGCAGCAGCCGGTCCGCCCGGGTGATGATATTCTCCTCCGCCGGGATCCCGGCCGTTTCATTCAGCCAAAAGCCGCGCTCCCGCTGTTCCAGCGTCAGCTTATCGCACAGGCTCACACTTTGGAACAGCGACTCGATGGTGTGGTAGCCATCCGCCCGCCGGCCAGTCACCGTCAGGGTCAGGTTCACCTTGGCATAGGCCGCTTCCATCACCCTTCGCATGGTCCGTCCTCCACTGTCAGGATGCACAGCACCGAAATGCCCAGCCCTTTTCCACAGTCGGTCAGTCCCTCGCCGGTGGTGGCGGTAATGCCGATGGCCGCGGGCTCCACCCCCAACAATTCAGCAATCTTTTCCTGCATCGCGGGGATCATCGGACTGATCTTCGGCCGCAGGCACTCCATCGAAATGCTGAGGTGGACGATCCTTCCCTCCAGTGATTTTAGGGCTTCCCGCAGGTATTCCGCTGAATCGGTGATGCCGCTTTGGCACATCTCATCGGCCACCCTGCCCAGTATATTCCGCCCGGTAATACCGGAAATGGCATTGGTGATGGCATGCAGCACCACATCACCGTCGCTGTTGGCCAGCAGTCCCGTCTCCCCGGGAAATACCACACCGCCCAAAATCAGCGGCTTGCCGTACCCCTCCTCAAAGCGGTGGCTGTCCTGCCCAATCGCTGCCTTCATGCCGTCACCTCACAGTCTTGTCTCGATCCATTCTTCGGTTCTTCGCCGTATTTCCCCATCCAGCGCCAGCACCTCATCCACGCTTCCCAGCGCGCAGGCCGCGTGTTGCTCCAGCATTGCCCCCACCCCGCGGGGGATATCGGTAAACCGCAGCCCTCCCGCCAAAAAGCGGGCTACCAGCACCTCGTTCGCCGCATTCAGGACCACCTGGGCACTGTGTCCACTCTTGGCCGCCTCTATGGCCAGCCGCAGGCAGGGGAACTTCTCTTCATCCGGCGCCTTAAATTCCAGCGCCTTCATCGCAAAAATATCCAGCCGGTGGGGAGCCGGCATCCGCTCCGGGTAGGAGAGTGCGTACGCAATGGGAATCTCCATATCCGGCGGGGCAATATTCGCCATAATACTGCCGTCCCGGAATTCCACCATCGAGTGAACGATGCTCTGCCGGTGAATGACCACCTGCACCTTTTCTACCGGCACATTAAAGAGCCACCGGGCCTCGATGACCTCAAAGCCCTTGTTCATCATGGTGGCACTGTCTATCGTGATCTTGGGTCCCATCTTCCAGGTGGGGTGCCGCAGTGCCTCCTCCGGGGTGATATCATCGGTAATTTCCTTCTCAAAAAACGGCCCGCCGGAAGCCGTCAGCAATATCCGCTCGATCTCCGCGTGGTTTTCACCCCGCAGGCACTGCATAATGGCACTATGCTCGCTGTCCACCGTCAGCAGGGTGGCATGGCGTTCCTTGGCCGCTTCCATTACCAGACAGCCGCCCGCCACCAGCACTTCCTTATTGGCCAGCGCCACCGTTTTCCCGTTTTGGATCATATTCCAGGTGGGGCGAAGTCCCGCCACTCCTACCAGGGCCGAAACTCCGATATCAAAGTCCGTCAGCCGGCTGATCGCCTCCATCCCATCCTTGCCCCAGTAGATATCCAGTCCGGGGAACTGCTCCCGCAGCGCTTCGGCGTCCTGTTTTTCCAGGATATACACATGCCGGGGGGTAAATTCCCGTATCTGCTCGGTAAGCCGCTGCAAATTATGTCCTGCCGTAAGGATGGAAACCGCAAATCGATCCCGCTCCCGCCGCACCACATTCAAGGTGCTGCACCCTATGGAACCGGTACTGCCAAAAATGGCAAGCTCTTTCATCTGGTTTCCTCCCTTTGGCTTTTGCTTGATTTTTAATTATACCATAGGCCCGGGCCCTTTATCAACCGCAGGCCCGCATTTTGCTCCTTTGCGGGTTTTCACAGACCGCAGGCTTACGGCCCGCAGGGCAAACCGCCCTCTGGGCGGTTTCAGCGGCCTTCGGCCGCTGGCTCCGGCTGCGCCGGAGCGCCCTGCGGGCCGCCTCTCCCCCCGCGCTTCCCTGCCAAAAGGCGGCAAGGCATACCGCCCCGCCGCCTGCTATTCGGGTTTATTCCGCCACCGGCCGGATGATCCCCATCGGGGTCTGCTCGTGGCTCTGCCCTAGGGGGTTGTCCCGCAGGATCGCCGCCATCAATCCACGGTCGGTGGAAAGGGGCGCCGCGCCCATAATGACACCGCCGATGTCATTGATGTCGGTAATCAAAACAGGCTTGCCCAGCACGGCGTAAATTTCCGCCGCCACCTTATCGGGGTCCGCCGGGCCCAGCACCACATACTCGTTGTAGGGCGGCAGTGTGCAGTCACACGGCCCGTCAATGGAACGCGCCTTTTCCCCTGCCACCTTGTAGAACCACCCGCGGATGCCAAACAGCTTACCCACCGCGGAAACGGCAGCCGCCACCAGGATGCGGAATGTCCCGCATTCTCTTATGGCCATCTCCATCGTCTCCGGGATGCCCAGCCCGATGCCGTAGGGCGTTTTCAGCACAAATTTACACAGGAACTTCGCCAGTGGCCGGGGCTTGATCTCCTTCATGGGGATGGCTCGCTTTTGGGTGCAGGCCACCGCCTTTTCGGTGATAAACAGGGTATCGCCCTCCTGCATTTCAGGGGCGGCGTATTTCATCACCACATCGGTAATGTTGTCCGCATCGGTGATGACATGAGTCTTGATGCACAGGCGGCGGTACTGCTTTCCCTCCACCTCTATCATCTCATTTTTTCCAGGATTGACTACCATCTGCTCCCCTTCCTCTCTTTTTGCGTCCGCTGCTTTTGGGTGCGGCAGACCCGCTTTTTATGCGCATTATTATAGCACCGTCTTTTTCATCATGCAATGCTTTCGCCCAAATAACAAAGCAACGCCGTCACCAGGCCCCGCAGCTGCCATTCTCCGGCGTCCGCCGGCAGGAACACACACTCCCCGGCTCGTACCGGCTTGGTTTCACCGCCGCACAGCAGTTCTCCCTCTCCGGCCGTCACCAGCAGCCCGGCAAAGCTCTCCCCATCGCAGCAGCCCGCGGCTTCGTTCTGCAAAAGATCCACCGTAAAGTTTTTATGCTGTCCCAGGTGCCCGCCAAAGTCCCAGTCCTGTTCCACCGGACCGGGCTTCAGCACCGCCAGCGATCGCTCCACATGCAGGGGCCTCGGCTTGCCGTCCGCCCCCAAGCGGCCATAGTCATACAGCCGGTAGGTTACATTGGAGCTCTGCTGGATCTCCGCGATCACCATCCCCGCCCCAATGGCGTGCACCGTCCCCGGCGGAATGTAAAAAACATCCCCCGGCTGCACCGGCACCCGCCGCAGCAGGTCGATCAGGGTATTTTCGGCCAAGCTTTTCTCTATTTCGTCCCGGCTCACCGCCCGGGCAAAGCCATAATACAGCGCCGCGCCCGGTTCCGCCTCCAGCACCATCCACATCTCCGCCTTGCCGCTTTGATGCTCCTCCCGCCTGGCGTATTCGTCATCCGGGTGCACCTGCACCGAAAGATCCCTCTTCGCGTCGATGAGCTTCACCAGCATCGGGAACTCCTCAAATTCCGCGCACCGCGTCCCAAAGAAGTTCCCCGGATATTTCAGGGCGGCCTCCGGCAGCGTCAGGCCCTTCATTTCGCCCTCAGCCAGGCGGCTCATGCCATCCGGGTGGCAGGAAAGCACCCAGGCCTCCGCCAGCGGCTCACAGTCGCTTTCGATATGATATTTTTCCCGCAGCTTCTCGCCGCCCCACAGATAGTCCTTGCAGGCAGGCGCCAGCTTCCACATCGGCATTTTGCTCCCTCCTTCGGGCAATTATTCCACCTCCATCCGCAGCAGGGTGCCCTCCGGCAGCGGCTCCGGGTAGTCCATCATAAAGGGCGCCGCGGCATGGGGCACACAGTCCACCGGCTGGCCCTCTGCGTCATACAGCTTTTCCGGGGTAAAGGTCCTTACTCCCTGCAGTGGCAGCACCAGCTCCAGCGGCTGCCCCACCGCGAATTTATTCCTCTGCACGCACAGCAGGCGCCGGTTTTCGGCGTCGTAGCCGGTCACTACCCCGGCTACCTCCCACCGGCGGATATACCCGCCCGTTTCATAGCACTGTCCGGCCTCCGGCGGCCCAAACAGGAACCCGGTGGTATAGTCCCGGTGGCTCACCTTGGTCACTTCCTCCCGCAGCCAGTCCGGGCAGCGGTAATGCTCCGGATCCCGCCACATCAGGTCGGTGGCGGCCCGGTAGGCCCCGGCGGTCACCGCCGTATAGTAGGCCGATTTCGCCCGTCCCTCAATCTTGAAGGAATGAACCCCCGCTTTCGCCAGCTTATCCAGGTACTCGATGAGACACAGGTCCTTGGCGTTTAGGATATAGCTGTAATGGCCGTCCTCCTCCACCGGGTAGTACTGCCCGGGGCGCTTTTCCTCCATCAAGGCGTACTTCCAGCGGCAGGGCTGGGTGCAGGCGCCCCGGTTGGCGTCCCGCCCGGTCAGGTACTGCGAAAGCAAACACCGTCCGGAAACACTCATGCACATGGCCCCGTGCACAAAGACCTCCACCTCCAGCTCCCGCGGGATGCGGCGGCACAGTTCCTCTATTTCGGTCAGCGGCAGCTCCCGGGCCAGCACCACCCGTTTGGCCCCCAAGCGGTGCAGCTCGGTGGCGGTCAGCCAGTTGGTCACCCCGGCCTGGGTGGAGATATGCAGCTCCAGCTCCGGCACAGCCCGGTGGGCGGCCATCAGCACCCCTATATCGCTCACAATGGCAGCGTCCACGCCCATCTCGTGCACCTCGGCCAGGTACCGGGGCAGCAGATCGGCCTCCTCATTGTTCAGCAGGGTGTTGCAGGTCAGGTAAAGGCGCTTGCCCATTTGGTGGGTCAATTTCACCGCCTCGGCCAGCTCCTCCTGGGTAAAGCTCCTGGTCCCCGCGCGCATGTTAAAGAGCTTGCCGCCCAGGTATACCGCGTCCGCCCCAAAGCGCAGCGCCGCCTCCAGCCGTTCCCGGTCGCCCGCCGGCGCCAGGACCTCCGGTTTCTTGTCTATCATCGTGTTATTTTCTCCTGTTTACAGCTTCATCTGGATGGAACGGCCCACTTCCAGCGCTTTTTCCTCGCCCTGCAGGGCCGCCAGCAGGTACAGCGCAAAGGTCATGGCGTTGCCGGCGCCGTTCGCGGTGATGATCTTTCCATCCTGCTGCAAAGGGGCCGCCGTATAGGTACCGTGGTACTTTTCGTCGTTCTCAAAGCCCGGATAGCAGGTATATTTCCGGCCGTGCAGCAGGCCGTTTTCTCCCAGCACGCTGGGGGCGGCGCAGATGGCCGCGACCCACAGATCCTCCTGGGCAGCATAGGCCAGCCCCTCCTGGATGGTCAGCGACTCTCCCAGATGGATGGTACCGGGCATCCCGCCGGGCAGCACCATCATATCGATCTCATCGGGGATGACATCCTCCTCGGCGATATCACACACCACCGGGATGCCGTGGCTGCCGGTAACGGTCCTGCCGCCGATGCCCACCGTTTTTACGGTGACGCCGCCCCGCCGCAGAATATCCACCGGGGTCAGCGCCTCCACCTCCTCAAAGCCTTCGGCCAGAAATACATAAGCTGTCATATCGTTGCCCTCCTTTATCAGTCCATTGCCAGCGGCGTATATATCGCCTCCGGCAAATCGATCTCGCCTGTTTTTCGTATCATCATCATGGGGCGGGCCGTCAGGCCCTCCACCGGGCCGGGCTGCGGCAGCGCCAGTCCCAGTTCCGGGGCTTGCAGCGTCCGGCACAGCCCCTCCAATGCTTTTTCGGCATCGGCTTTATCGCACAGCAGCTCCCGCAAAAGGGGGATTTCCCCCTCCCTGCTGACTGCCGCACAGCCCCACGGGTCGGCGGGCTGCCCCAGCAGCCACAAATCGCCGCCGTACAGCCGCATCCATTCCTTTTGCAGGAAAAGTCCTTCCCTGCCCCATTGCAGCCCCCACGGGGCAAATTTCCGCCGCAGGCGGTCATATTCCGCCGGATCGGCCGGGGTCAGCTCCGCCGCCGCGCCGCCTTTGGGGTGGTAGCAGCCGGTTCCCGCCGTGCTGCAGTCGGCAAAGCCGTTTTTCCGGTAGTAGCTTCGGTTCTTTTCGCTGTCCGGCCGCAAAAGGGCAGCGGCTTCCCCCTGCCCGGTCATCCACCGGCAGCAGGCCGCCAGCAGATTTTCACACAATCCCTGTCTGCGGGCCTCCGGGTGGGTGGCCACCCCGTAAAAATACCGGGCCTTATATTCCCCCTGCGGCAGCGCAAGGGTCACCGGCATGGCCGCCAGAATGGCCGCCGGGCAGCCTTCCGTTTTGGCGCACCACAGGGCGTCCCCGCACCGGGAAAAAACAAGCTCCATCTCCGGGGCGGCCTCCTCCCCAAAGCACCGCAGGAAGATCTCCCGCAGGCGGGGCAGATCCTTTTTCCCGGCCGGGGCATAGGTCACATGCGGCATGGCGGCTCCTTTCCGGCTCATTTTGCCTCTCGGGTTACATATTTCTCCAGCAGCATCACCGGGCAGTAGGATTCCTTGCTGCGCCGCAGCCCCTCGTCCCCGGTGTCCTCCTCCCGGTTGATAAACACAAGTCCGGGATACTTCTGCTTCATCATCTTGGCCATTTCCCGGCACACCATGGGGTAGGCGCCGGGCTCCTCGCCATCCGCCTTTTCGATGTTCTCATCCATCATCGTTTCGTTGATCATGCTTGCCACGGCAAAGCCGTAAATTTTGCCGCCCGCAGTCAGCACGCCGCCGGTCATTTCCAGCTCATCAAGCTCCCGCAGGGCACAGCGAACCACGCAGCCCTCCTTGTGCAGTCCCTCGTCGCCGCCCTCGTTTTCCACCTGCCACCGGCGGTGGAATTCCAGCACCGCTTCCATATTTTCGGCGGTGATGGGCTCAAATTTCCAGTCGGGGTGGGCGGCCTCGAACCGGTTGCAGAAGTTGCGCTTGGCGTGCAGCTTTTTGCCGGCATAGGTGGCCAGCTTTTCCGCCTCGTAGATGTACTCAGCGTCATCCCGGCTGGCGGTGTAGGTAAATTCGCCGGGGTAGTTCGCCTCCAGCCACGCCTTTTCGGTGGGCAGCAGGCCAAAGAACCACAGCTCCTTGCCGTTCTCCTCGGCATCCTGCCGCAGCAGGGTGATGCCCTCCTTCAGGTCGCCATCCCCGTAGGGGAAGCCATAGCCGTCCTCCCGGCCGCTTTTGGTAAACAGCCACTCGCCGGTCAGGCAGTAGCGGGTCTGGTAGATGCCGCTCCACAGGTACATGGTGGCAAAGCTCTGGTAACAGGCGCTGTGGTGCTTTTTGCCCAAAAAGGGCAGCAGGTCCCGCCGGGATTCCAGTGTGATCGGTTTGAAATTCAGCATAAAACTCCTTGGATTTTGTAATTTTTCTTATCTTTTCGGCAAAGTCCCTCGCACGCATTTCAGCGATACGGTTCAGCGTCCTCCCTGCCGGGAAAAGGTACTGTTTTTTATTCCAGTCCCAGCGCAAGACAGTTTTTCAGCAAAGTCCTCCGCACACTCTCCGGCGGCATTCGGCACCGGCCGTGTCCCCCGGCCCTGCGGTTCTTCTGCCTGCCCCAAGCTCCGGGCCCTGGGGATGCAGCGTCCCCCCCCTGCCGGGCAAAGGCGCTGTTTTTTTATTCCAGTCCCAGCGCAAGGCGGATCTTTTCAGCAATGACCTCCCGCGGGAGCATCTCGCCCTGCTCGGTACAGCTCAGGATATGCCAGCCCTGCTTTTCGGCCCCATACAGGGCCGCCGAACGACAATGCTGCAAATAGGCAAAGTCCGCCTCGTGGATATCCCGCTTGCTTTCATCGCCGTGGTAACGCTCGGAGAGCAGCCGGCGGGAAACCTCCGGGTCCACATCCAGGTACACCACCGCCGTGGGGCGGGGCAGCCCGGCTTTGTTGTATTCCACATCGCACAGCCAGTCGAGGAAGCTGTCCCACTCCTCCTTCGGCAGCCGGGACATCTGGTGCGGGATATTGGAGGTGGAGTAGCGGTCCGCCACCAGTATTTTGCCTGCTTCATAGTCCGGGCGCCAGTGGCGGCAGTAGCTGGCGTAACGGTCCACCGTGAAAAAGAGCGAAGCCCCGTAGGGGTTCACTTCCTCCAGCGTGCCTATCTCCCCATGGAGATACATCTTGACCAGCGTGCTGGAGGGGTCGTTATAGTCCGGGAAGGAAAGCTTCCGGCAAGGAATGCCCTTCCCGGTGAGATAATCGGTCAGCAGGGTGGCCTGGGTGGCCTTGCCGCTGCCATCCAGCCCCTCTATCACATACAGCTTGTGTTCCATATTCTGTCCTCCTCATTCCCTTTTATTGCGGGTACGGTAAATGAGATAAACCACCACCGCCGCGATGAGCACCACACCCGTCGCCGCAAAAAGCCCCATGCTCTCGGCCGCCCGGTCCTGCATCAGCCGCAAAAAGCTGGCCGCCGCCAGCACCAGTGCCGCCAGGCACAGCACAAAAGCCGGCATCCGTTTATCCATGGGCTTCTTCCCTCATTCTGGCGTATTTTTCCCGCATTTCAGCGGCTTTTCCGCAGGTCATTTTGCCCTCCGGGCAGCCGCCCCGCACACAGCCCGGCCCCGCGTTTTTGAAAAGATGCGGCGCCACGGAAAGGCACAGCCGCAGCATCTGGTCGGCCACTTCTCTTATCTCCCACTGGGCGCGCTGGCAGCACCGCAGCTCAAAGAAATTCATCAGGCTGCGGGCATTCATGGTCACTATCATCTTGGTATCGCAGGCATTGGGCAGCACAAACCGCGCGTCCTCTATGGCGGTTTTCTCCGCCCGGCTGGCGGCCGCCTTGGGGCTCAGGCCCTCGGCCAGCAGCTCCTTTTCCCGGCGGGCCTTCAGCAGCTCGGCTATTTTCTGGTAGTGGGCAATGCTCTCCTGCATCGCCAGCTCAAATTCCTCCCTCGCCTCCGGCACCTCGGCGATCTGCGGCGGCACCACCACCTCAAAGTCATTCTCCCGCACATACCGCTGGCTCTGCACGCTGAAGGACGCAATGCGGTGCCGGGTGATCTGTGCCAGCAGGGCACGGCTCACGCCCTCAATGCCGAAGGTAAAAACCGCGTGCTCTATGGGGCTCTGGTGGCCCAGGCCCGCCAGCATCTCCACAAATTCCCCGGCCTTTTCGGGGGTCAGCTTTTCCTGCACCTGGGCTATGGTGGCCGGGCTGTAGCACAGCCGTGCGGCCGAAGCGATGGTCATTTCCGGATCCGGAGTATGGGTGATAAGGGTGACCTTTGGCATAGTATTTCCTCCTTGCAGGGAATTATCGTTTTTCCAGCCGGGCAAAGGTGGCCATCAGCCGCTTGGCGCCGACTTTATCGAAATGGATGGTGAGAAGATGATCGCCTCCCATCGGCTCTATCTTGAGGATGGAACCCTCCCCGAAGGTCTTGTGATAGACTCGGTCGCCGGTTTTCAGGGTAAAGGGCTCGGCGGCAGGGACGGCGGGCCGGGGCCTGGGAGCCGCCGGGGCCGGGGCGGGGCTGCTGCCCAGCTTATTGGGCCGGCAGACGGTGGTCTGCCGGGCACCGTAACCGGAGCCATAACCGGTCCGTTCGCCATAGCCGCTGTGATAGCTGCCAAAGCGCTCGGTCTCATCCTCGGTCTTCATCAGCTCTCCGGGGATCTCCCCCACAAAGCGGGAGGGACGGTTTCGGGTGGTTCGGCCGAAGAGCATCCGCTGGGCGGCCCCGGTGAGGTAAAGCTCCCGTTTGGCTCTGGTGATGCCGACATAGGCCAGGCGGCGTTCCTCCTCCAGCTCGGACGGCTCGTAGATGGCCTGCTGGCCGGGGAAGATGCCCTCCTCCAGGCCGGTGATGAAAACATAGGGGAATTCCAGGCCCTTGGCGGAATGGAGGGTCATCAGCACGACCTTGTCATCGTCCTCCGAGAGATTATCCAGATCGGTGTAAAGGGCGATCTCCTCCAAAAAGCCGGAAAGGCTGGGCTCCTCGGTCTCCTCCATGTACTTCAGGATGGTGGTCTTGAGCTCGCCGATGTTCTCCAGCCGGCCGCGGCTTTCCATATCGTTTTTGGCCTCCAGGGCTCTTACATAGCCGCTTTGGTCCAGCACCTGCTCCAGCGTTTCGATGAGGGGGACCTCATCCACCGATTCGGCAATGCCGTCCATCATGGCGGTAAACTCCATCAAGGCACGGGATTTACCGGAAAGAGGGGCATATTCCTCGGCCGTTTGCAGGGTGCGGTACAGCGATTGTCCCAGGCTTTCCGCCACCTGCTGGGCGGTATTCATGGTGGCCTCGCCAATGCCCCGTTTGGGCTCATTGATGATGCGGCGGAGCCGCAGACTGTCATCGGGGTTATTCAGCACCGCCAGATAGGCCAGAATATCCTTGACCTCCTTGCGGTCAAAGAACTTGAGGCCGCCGATGATGCGGTAAGGGATCCCCTGCCGGATGAACATCTGCTCCAAGGTGCTGGAAAGGGCGTTCATCCGGTACAGGATGGCATGGTCACTGTATTTGGCGCCTTTTTCGTGGTTTTTGCGGATGGTGGAGGCGATGAAGTGGGCCTCCCGCTGCTCATCGGCCGCCTTGTGGTACAGCACCTTCTCTCCCCTGCTGTTTTGGGTCCACAGGGTCTTGCCCTTGCGCTGGCTGTTGCGGCTGATGACGGCATTGGCAGCATCCAGAATGGTGCCGGTGCTGCGGTAGTTCTGTTCCAGGCGGATGACCTTGGTTTGGCCGAACTGCTGCTCAAACGAGAGGATGTTTTCGATGGTGGCGCCCCGGAACTTGTAGATGCTCTGGTCGTCATCGCCGACCACACAAAGATTGCCATGGGCGGCGGCCAGCAGGCTGACCAGCAAATACTGGGCATGGTTGGTATCCTGGTACTCATCCACCATGATGTACCGGTAGCGGCGCTGGTACTTTTGCAGCACCTCCGGGAACTGCTGGAACAGCTTGACCGTCAGCAGGATGATGTCATCAAAATCCAGGGCGTTGGCGTCTTTCAGCATCTGCTGGTAGCGGCCGTAAATCCGGGCTGTCACCTGCAGGGCAAAGTTATCCCCCGCCGACTGGCGCAGCCCTTCCGGGGTGAGCATTTTATCCTTGGCGCGGCTGATATTGCCCAGCAGGGCCTTGGGCGCAAAGTTTTTATCGCTGATGTGGAGCTCTGCCATGGCGTCTTTGATGACCCGGACGGAATCATCGGTATCGTAGATGGTGAAATTTCTGTTGTAGCCCAGGGCCTCTATCTCCGCGCGAAGGATGCGGGAGCAGGCCGCGTGAAAGGTGGCGGCGTGCACATCCTCGCCACGGGTGCCCAGCATGCCCGCCAGGCGCGCGCGTAGCTCGCCCGCGGCTTTATTGGTGAAGGTGATGGCCAGAATATTCCAGGGGGCGGGGACATCGTGGGCGATGAGCTGCCCGGCCCGCTCCATGTAGCTGCCATCGGCGGCGGCCAGCTCCAGGATGCGCCAATCCTCCTCGCTGAGGGGGGGCATATCATCCTGCCGGACGGAGGCGAGGCCGAACTGGAGCAGGCAGGCGATGCGGTGGATGAGGACGGTGGTTTTTCCGCTGCCGGCCCCGGCCAAAATGAGAACCGGGCCTTCCACGGCCAAGACGGCCTGCCGCTGCATGGGATTGAGGTGGGAAAAGCGCCGCTGCAGGATGGCGCGCTTTAGCTGCTGGTAGGTTTGGTTATCGTGCTGGGGCATGGTGGTCTCCTTTTATCGTCTCGAAAATTTTTCGCAAATCTCCAAAATAGTCCAAAATAGATTGTACCACAAAAGGGCGGCGGAAGAAAGTGCCGGGAGAGATTTTTTGCGGCGAAAAGCTCCCCCCACTAATACGGCAAAATGGGCCTTTCTTTGCAGGTGAGAGGTTAATATTTCACTTTTTTTCACGAAAAATTTACGATTGCGGAAAAATGTGGGTGTAATTTAACTAAATATTGGGCTATATTTACAGCAAAATAACAGGAAAAAGGAGCCCCCGAAGGGGCTCCCGAAAGAGGGGGACACGCGTTATTTTTTGCGGGAAAGGATGGACATGCCAAGGGCAGCGACAGCCATGAGAGCGGCCGCGGCGGCGACCATATCATTGGCGCCGGTGGCGGGGTTCTTCTGGTCATCGGTCTTGGGGGTCTCGGGGGTGATGATGATAACGGTGGGGCCGTCGGTGGGAGGGGTGGGGGGAGTAGGAGGAAGTTCCTGCTTTTCACCCTTGGTCCAAACTGTTGTACCATCGACAGAAACGGTACCCAGCAATTCATATTCCTCGTAGAAGCGGCAGCCATAAAGAGCCGATCCTGTTTTGCTGTCTACCGCAATATTCTCCGTAGTATTGTTTCCTGTGAAACCGAGGTTCCAAGCGCCACCTTCTTTAGCATGTTTATAATCACACAAACGAACAGCGGGTTTCGGAGCAGCCGCAGAACCAGTCCCAATAAACTGACAATTATTAATTTTTACCTCTAAAACGCCGTCCAGTGTGTTTTGACGGTATGCATCAATAAAGCCATAAGGAGATTTGAATGTGCATCCATCAAAGGAGAAAGATGTACCGGTATAGCACTTCACATTAAAGCAGTTTGTATAAGAGGACTCAAACAAGCAGCCTTTGAAAGTAACCGCACCATTTCCGAACATACTAATAACATTTGTAATCTTGCAGTCCTCAAAGCTCATAGAGGCCGGACGAATAAATCCACGGTAATAATCATTGGAATCATCCTTAGCATACTTATCATGAAGAGTTACAGATTTAAATGTAATCTTACCAGCACCATCAAAACTATAACAACCAACACCACCAGCATCGGAATAACCTGCCTTGTACTCATTTCCGTAATTAAGTGTTGTTTTGTCCTGACCAGCGCCAACGAAAGTCAAGTTTCTACCATTTTTTACAGAAATTTTTTCGAGGTCGAATGTACCCTCACCAAGCGTAATGGTATCGCCATCCGCTGCAGCATTCACTGCTGCAATCAAATCATCATCAGTAGTAATTCCTGCCGCTAAGGCGGTGGTGGGCAGCATGACGGCCAGCATGAGGAACGCTAGCACGACGCTTAAAAACTTTTTCATTTGAACAAACCTCTCTTCTTTTTATTTTTCCCGCAGGTGGGGTTGTGTTTGCTGGCGCAAACACAAAATATCCACATGTGGATATTTTTGGTATTAACAGGGTACCACTTTTGGG
>ERZ1673696.37-NODE-37-length-144830-cov-6.234833_pt1 | contig 144830 bp, 119 predicted proteins | sample MGYA00580226_ERZ1673696 | MGnify/ENA primary metagenome ERZ1673696 (study PRJEB41218, sample SAMN15661743) | gut metagenome | host: Homo sapiens | place: Canada: London | collected 2015-08-20/2019-03-30 | study: EMG produced TPA metagenomics assembly of... | reverse complement strand
GTCAAAACAGTATACACCGTCTGTACACTGGAAGTCAAAGTCTGGAACGGTGCAAACGTACGGTCTGCTTCATTAAGAATATAAAAATAGGAATCCGTTTCATCCGAAAGCAGCACCAGACGCACCTCACTTAAAACAGCCGTCTGAATCGTTCGGCCGGAATAGGTATATTCCTCTAAAGCAAAGCCGGCCGGCAGCTCTTTCGTGATCTGCTCCTCAAGCGTAAAGTTTTTTCCGTCCACCGTCACCGTCAGCGGCATCTCAGGAGGCACTGTCGGCTGATCTGCAGGAGGAGTAGGCGTAGGCTCGGTGGTTCCCTCCGCCTGCCGGGTGATGGTAATCGTATAGGTTTTCGTTGTGCCGTCTTCCGCCGTCACACGTACACTGCGGGTATTTTTTCCTACATCAAGGCTCACCTTGCCGATAAACTCGATACTGGATTTAGAATCGGACCGCGTAGGTTCAATCGGGAAAGACGTAACGCTGTAGGGCACCGTACAAGTATACTGCGTTACATTGGAGGAAAATGCCGGCGAAAGCGTACATCCCTGGGGTACCTTCAGTGCCGAAAGGTTGCAGTTGGAAGAAAGCGAGGGCGAGGGCTTAGCTTTAATGGTTACGCTGGCCTCGGCAGTCGGCGTCCCTAAAGGATCACCGTTCGTATCTCCGATATCACTGCTGGTGAGTTTTACCGCTGCAGAACCGACGGCCGTAGCCGTAAAAGTAAGTGTAACTGTATAAGCGGAAGAGGTATTGGAATAACTATAATCAGATATTTTAATAGACCCACCGCCGGAAGCATTGATGTTTGCATTGCCTAAACTGCTGGTATATCCTTTATACTGTAGTTTTGAGGTGTCAAAAGCAAATAAAGTATCCGCACTGCCCACCGCAGCAGATCCGGTAAACCGAAACGTAAAAGTAACCGAATCTCCTACATAAGGCGTGGATGCAGACGCAGACGCAGAAACCTGGCAAGCCGCAGACACCGGTACCAGCAGAAAGGTCATAAAGACAACGGCGGTAAGCACCACGGTAAAAATTCGTTTCATATTTTCTCTCCTTTACGATAGTCCGAGAATCTTACGCTGACAAACCACAAGATCCCTGGAATTTACGGTACCGTCATTATTAATATCCGCCGCTTCCAGACGGGCAGTATAAATTTCCGAAAGTCCTAAAATGTGTTTCTGCGTAATCAAAAGATCCGCCGAAGAAAGTTTTCCGTCGCCATTGCTGTCGCCGTAAATCACAACAGAATATGCTCGAACTTCCTCCTCCCCCCGCTTCAGCAGAAGGCGGTCCCCTGTCTTCATCAAATCCTCATCGGCTTTCTGTGTGCCGGAAGCATCCGTAAACACGGCAGTATAACCGGTAACTGTAATATTCTGTTTAAAAGCTCTCAGCGTCGTTCCGGCCGAAACACCGGTTATCATCGCATTCTTTACCGGATAGGAAGTCTGGAAAGTCTCCTCCCCGTCTCCTCCGCCTTCGCCGCCGCTGTCTACCGAACAGGTAACATACAGCGTATAGACGCGCTGAGATCCACTGGGCGCCGTCACCGTGATCTTTATTTCATTGATGCCATACCTTAAATTGATTTGTCCTATACCGGAGATCACAGCACCGGAATCTTTTGCTGCGGCATTCACGGTGATGACCGAAGTATCCACAAAAGCCTCATACTCCGTTGTATACAGCTGATACGGCTGGGTGAACGAATGTCCCGCAATTGAAAGCGACTCCAGCCAGTTGTTATTATTTCCTGTACTGGTGGGCTTAGGCTGTTTTTCCTCAGGCATGTCCTTATACACAGGAATGATAAAATTCAGCGCCGAGTCCATCGCACCGGCAGTCGTTATGGCACTGCGCAGGGAAGAGCACTCGCTGACTGCCGCGCTGGTATTGGTCATATATTGATGGGAATAATACCCATTCCCGCCGTCCACCACATCAAACTTTTGCAAGTAAAGCGTATTCTGCCCTACTTTTATGTAGCTGTTGGTCAAAAAGGACGCGCCGCCGATCAATGCCTTCAGCGGTGTATTCCAGCCTTTGTTCTTTGCATAGATCGCGCCGTTTTCCATGGCGCTTCTTCCTCCGGAAGCATAGGCGCCGATATCAAAGTGATTATAATAGCCTTCATACCCGGCTACAGTACCGTGCGCCAGCTTGTTCCCCACTGACCCTTGTTCTAAGCGCAGGCGCGCCGCCAGCATAAACGGATTCGCTCCGCCTGCCTTGGCCGCCTCCAGCACGCCTTGCGCATAGCTCATCGATCCATCGGGCAAATTTCCGGTCATAAACGTTCCCGAAAACGCCGCCTTAATGGCTGCCTCGCTTACCGGCATATCTTCGTTATAGGAAAGCTCTAAAAACTGGAAAATATTGTTATCCAAAAAATTACGAGGATCCAAATAATAGCAGATCACTTCTTTAGAGGCCGCCTTCCAGCCGCCGCTATCAAAAGAATACCACTCATTCTTATCCCAATCATACGCGCCTTTTTCAAAGGATTTCCACGAGGCAAGGCTGGAAGAGCTTACTAAATTACGGCCCAGCAGACATTCTGCAGCTACGACCTCCTGCCAGGTAAGCCCCGTCTGCAGCGCGGTGAATTTCCACTCAGGATGCAGCGCATGCAGCAACCGCAAACCTTCCTTATAGCTTTCGGGAAAGCCCTGCAGGGTAAGCTCGGTTTCAAACGCATCATCGCCTTCGGTAGGACGGTCAAATACCGTAATATACTCGCCTTTGCCGAACCCTTCTACATTATTATATGCGATTTTATACCAGATTTCACCGGCCGAATCATTGCTGCTGCCGGTAATCGTTACAATCGTTCCCTTCGGAAGCGCCGTTACCTTTCCGTACTCCGTTCCCGGCCCTGAACGAATGTTCAGATCTGAGCTTTCCGTTACCACCAAACCCATTTTATCCATCGGCGTCACATCATAGGCATATACACTCAATCCCAAGCAAAGTGCCGAAAGCAGCACTACCGCACATACAATTAATGCTATCGGGCGCAATGGTAACTTCATGCTGAATCGCTCCTTTTGTTCTTTATGAATTCGATTATACCATTGTTCTCTCTTTTTTGCAATACTTTTGTAATAAATTGTCGTACTAAAACATAGAAAAGGGTTTCTCTCTGCTCCTCTTATGAATAAAAAAGTAAAAAACAGAATTTTTATACAAAAAAGCACTTGACATCCGGCGCAAAATATGCAAGAATATTCGAGTATTCTAAATTCTGATCCAAAGGAGGAACATCATAATGAAAAAGCTTTTATCCTTTGCACTTACAGCAGTTCTAATTTTTGCCTGCCTTACAGCCTGCACCCCGCAGGAAACCACGCCTCAGGCCAGTGCTACACCGGCCGGCACAGATGAAACCGCCGGACTTACCATTACCGGATGGAGTTCGCTTGACGGTCTTTCCGCCGCCTATCAGTCGGGCACCACAGCCGAGGGAAAGATCACGGATCTGAACGAAACCGGTTCCGTAAAATGCACCGCTTACCCCAATGAAGATATGGCCGTATGCTTTTCGATGCTGGCCAATAACGAGGTACAGACCGTCGTCTGTGACTTAGCTGTCGCCGAAGATTTTTGTGCCAAGAATCCTGATAAATATCAGGTAGCCTGGGTACAGGAGGACACCCCTGAGGAATTTGCCATCGCCGTACCCAAGGGAACCAGCACTGATCTTTTGGCTGCCATCAATGAAGCAATGGACGAATTAAAGGCCGAGGGCTTTTTAGATAAACTGCATGATAAATGGTTTGGCTCCGGTGCCGAAGTCACCATGCCTACAGAAAAAACCGTGGAATGCAAAGCCAAACTGGTAAACGACGGCTACTTTACTGTAGGCAGCGAAATCGGTTATCCGCCGTATGAATCCTATGACGAAAACGATGTGCCCGTTGGCTTTGATATCGACCTGACCAAGGCGATTGCCATTAAGCTGGGCCTTGAAGTAAATTATGTAGACCGCGCCTTTGACACAATCTTCAGCGCTATGGGGCAGGATTATGATGTAGTTTGCGCCGCCGTTACAATCGACGATGTCCGCAAAGAATCTATGGATTTTTCCGATCCCTACATCCAAAACTATCTGGCCGTTGTCGTTGCGAAATAAACCAAACGCTTTTGCAAATGAAAGGCACATAGCAGGGCTTTGCTATGTGCCCTTCTAATATTAAAGGTATTGATGATGAAAAAATTTTTAGGTCTGTTTAACATAAAAAAATGGCAAAAGGATACAAAAGTGTTCTTTACCGTGGTTCTTGTATGCCTTCTTGCAGTATGTGTGCTCTCTATTTTTACGCCCAGCGAAGAAAAAATGCGCAGCATGGCTTCCCCGCAGATGCAGCAGCTGTTGGAAGAAGATGCCTCCAAGGAGATTAAAAGCGTTTCTGTGTCCTATAACTCGCTCTTTTTTATCAATTATATTTCGTTTTCTACTTCAGGAAATGCTTCCATCAAAGAAGCTTATTTAGGCTTTGCCGGGCAAATTTTTGACGCCACCAGCGCAAATTACAAATATTTAAAGCAAAAAAATGCGCTGCACGCCATTGCGGTTAAAAACATCAATACCAAAGAAGTTGAGTACCTTGCCTACAGCGAGGACGAAAACGCACAGATCTCCCAGTCAGAAAAAATCGAGCTTCCCGATCAAAACGCCTACAAGCGGGAATACTATGCCAACGGCAACCTGGTGGCATACAAAATTTCTTACCGTGATACCAATACCACCGAAAGCTATGCTGTAAATGAATCCGGCGGCTTTTATAAATTAGACGAAGATCATACCGTAGAGTATACCTCCTCTTACAGTGAAAATGTTTTGGTAAAGGATCAATACGGCAATACGATCGCCTCCGCCAATGACGGAGATGAGATCGTGCAGCAAGAAGACGGTACGTTAGTGATCAACGGTACCGAGTACGCAAATGACAAAAAGAATGCGGCTGCAGTAGTAGGCAGTCTGGTCAATTATACCTACCGCCTGTTAGGCTGCGGTCAAAGCGTGCTTTACGGCGCCAAGCTGACAATTTTCCTGACGATTACCACGGTACTGTGCGGCTTTTTGTTAAGCATTTTTCTGGCCTTGGGCAAAATTTCAAAATATAAGATCTTCAGCGCCCCCTGCAGCGCGTATATTTTCTTTTTCCGCGGCACGCCGCTGATGATCCAGCTGTTCGTTATTTACTTTGCCGTTCCGGGCATTTTTCCGGGCTTTACCTGGTCGGGTCTGTTCAGCGGAGTAGACGCCACCAGCAAAGGAGCGTTCTTAGCCGCTTTTATCGGCTTTACCTTAAACAGTGCGGCCTACTGTGCCGAAATCGTACGCGCTGCGATACAGTCTATCGATAAGGGGCAGCACGAAGCCGCCAAAGCACTGGGCATGACTTACGGGCAGACTATGCGCGATATCATCATTCCTCAGTCCATCCGCCGCCTGATCCCACCAATGGCCAATGAATTCATCATGATTTTAAAAGACGCCTCCTTGGTATTCGTTATCAGCCTGATGGATATCACCACCATTTCAAAAACGATCTCTTCCAAAGGTGATTTCCTGGTATTTTTGCCTGCGCTTATTATCTATTTGATCATTACGGCGTTTTTCAGTTTTGTGTTTAAAAAGCTGGAAAATAAATTTTCAGTTTATGAGTAAGGAAGGACTTTGAGGTATGGCTATTCTAAGAACAGAGCATGTCAGCAAAAAATTCGGCTCGCTTGAGGTACTCAAGGATATCAACCTCAGTGTGGAAGCCGGCGAGGTGATCTGCATCATCGGTCCCTCCGGCGCAGGAAAATCCACCTATCTGCGTTCCCTGAACCAGCTTGAAAAAATTACGAGCGGAAAAATTTTTATTGAAGAACACCTATTCCTGCACCGCGAAAATGATAAAACAGTAGAAAAAATCGCCCCTGCCAAACAAAAGGAAATGCTGTTGGAGATGGGAATGGTATTTCAGCGGTTCAATCTGTTTCCCCATAAAACTGTACTGCAGAATGTGATGCTGGCACCGGTAAAAGTAAAAAAGCAAAAACCCGAAGCCGCTGAAGCGCTGGCGCTGGAGCTGCTCAACAGAGTGGGCCTGAAGGATAAAGCGTACGAATATCCCAGCCGCCTTTCCGGCGGACAGCAGCAGCGTGTAGCAATTGCAAGGGCGCTGGCCATGCAGCCGAAAATTATGCTGTTTGACGAGCCCACCAGTGCGCTGGATCCGGAACTGGTAGGCGAGGTTCTGGCTGTTATGAAAAAGCTGGCTGAGGAAGGTATGACGATGCTGGTAGTCACCCATGAAATGGGCTTTGCACGCGAGGTTGCAGACCGGGTGGTATTTATGTGCGACGGGATTCTTGCCGAAGACGGACCGCCTGAGGAGATCTTCAATCACCCCAAAAACGAGCGTACCAAACAGTTTTTACAAAGCATATTATAAAAAGCAAAAATCCTGTTTCAGCGGGATTTTTTCTTAACCTCCGCTTTTTTGCGGAAAAAAACAGAAAGGCACTTTCTATGAAGGATTTTGACGTCCGCTGCATAATGCTGGATCTTGACGGTACCGTATACTTAGGCAACCGTGTTTTTGACTATACCGCCGGGTTCCTTGAAACTTTGAATAGCCTTAGCATCCGTTATTTATTCCTGACTAACAATTCTTCCAAAAGCACCGATGCTTACCTTAAAAAATTTTCTCAAATGGGGCTGCCCGCCACAAAAGATACGATTTTAATCAGCTCACATGCCGCTGCAGATTATATCAACGAAAACTACAAAGGTCTGCGCACGTTGATCTTAGGTACCGAAAGCATGAAACAGGAGATGCGGCAGCTAGGCATCAACGTATGTGATTCCGCCCCCGAAGTTCTGCTTGCCGGATTCGATACTGCGCTCTCCTATGAGAACCTGACTCGTTTCACCAATTTTGTTGCGGCCGGCCTGCCCTATATTGCCACGCATCCGGATAAAGTATGCCCGGCCGAACACGGGTTTCTGCCGGATCTGGGAAGCGTAACAGAACTGATTTTTGCCTGTACCGGGCGCAGACCTGAAATCATCTGCGGAAAGCCCAACGAGCAGATCCTGATCGCCGCCGAACATAAAACGGGAGTTTCGCGCAAAAATCTTCTGATGGTAGGAGACCGGCTGACCACTGACATTGCCCTGGGTGCTTGGGGCGTAAAAACAGCGCTGGTTTTAAGCGGCGAAGCCTGTGCAGCTGATATTCCAAACGCTCCAGTAAAGCCCTCCTATATATTTCCCTCCTTAAAAGAATTAGGAGAAGCACTGAAAAAGAAATAAAGAAGATTGTTCTGTTTTCTATTTTTTTCAGATCTGCCGATAAAAAACAATTTTATTTTTTTAAATTGGGGCAACATAATATCGTGTATTAGCTGCTGCAAAAAATTTACTTATTATAGCTGCAGAATGCATACCGCAATGGAAAAAGCAATAGAATAAAGCACTGTGCGTTTTGCTTTCCACTTCAACCCAGCAAGGGTTACTCCAAACCTCCACTATTTATTGCTTAAGAATTTACCGTTTGTTTACAACTGATTTGACGCTATTCTTATTGACACAGGGTGCTGATAGTGGTATAAATATAATAAGGTACTATATTGATTTTTGTTAAAAATAAAGTTTTCTTATATATTTTGTCAGATATTGTTTCGGTAACAATCACAGTTGCCGAATCATACTGTATCATACCTTAAATCTTTATTGTAGGGTGACTGTAAATGAAAAAATGGATTGCTGTAATTTTATGTTTTGTAAGTCTTTCCGTGCTTTTTGCCGGCTGTAAAGACGACCCTGCCACACCTCAAAATTCAGATGATCCGGACCTTACAACACAAATTCCAGTAGTTACCGAGCAGCCTTCTGCGTCTCCTTCCGAAGAGCCTACACAAGAGCCCACTGCGTCCCCCTCTCCCGTGCCGACGCCCACCCCCTCTCCCCGGCCGGCGCAAACAGAGAGCATTGTACCGGATTATCTGCTTTCAGTAGGATACACTACTCCTTTAGGGGATGTTCCCAAAGGATATAAAATGGCTTATTACATTGAGGTAGATGTTACCAACCAATGTGTAAACGTATTTATCAAAAACAACTCCACCGGAAAATATGATATTTTGCTTAATCGTTTTGTATGCTCCGGCGGAACCTCTACGCAGCCTACAAAGCTGGGTAATTTTTACATAAAAAGCAACGCTGAGCAAAGGGCCGCGACTGGGCAGGATGTGAAATACAGGCGCTATTACTTTAAAAAGTATCAGTCCTATGCCTATTATGTAACACGCTACAGCAATGAATATATGTTCCACTCCTATACCTTTGCAGAATCCAACGGTTATTTAAAACCCAAAAGCGCTTATTATAATATGGGAAATCCCGGGTCAGCCGGCTGCTTAAGAATGCTGATGAATCATGCCAAGTGGATCTATGATAACGTAGATCCCGGCACATATGTAGTAGTAAACAAACAGCGTGCAAAAGATAAAACGCTGCAGGCGGCGCTGAAAAAGATTCCGCCTTTAGGATATGATATGACCAGCAGCTTTAATCCCGATACGGGAGAGGGCTTAGTGGTAACGGATCTGGTAAAAAATCCTGAAATTATCGGCACCGTAAAACCGACGCCTTCCGAGACGGCCGTTGTGATCCTGCCGACGCCAACGCCTACCCCCACACCGACCATAACGGTAACGCCGACGCCCACACCCACCCATAAGCCAACACCGACACCAACGCCGACGCCCACACAAAAACCAACGCCCACACCATCGCCGACGTCTTCTGCCAAACCAGATCCAACACCAACCAAGGGCACATAAAACAGGTATTTTATTCCCTTAAAAGGAATATCTTTAAAAGAGCGCTTTCTATAAAAGCAAAAAACTTTCTTTCATTTGCGGACCGCGCCAAACGCGGTCCGTCTTTTTATAAAAAGGGAGGGAACCCATGTCTTTTCTTGAACGGCTGATAGATTTCAATACAAAAGTAAATGATTTTATTTGGGTAAAATTAGGGTTAATTCTGCTGCTTGGTACCGGTATGCTGATGACACTGCGTACCAGCGGCTTTCAATTCCGCTATATCAGTCACTGGCTAAAAAATACCGTGGGCAGTCTTTTTAATAAAAAAGTATCCGCGCATTCCCATGAAAAGGCCTCCATTTCACAGTTCCAGGCACTCTGCACCGCGCTTGCGGCAACGGTAGGCGTCGGCAATATTGCCGGTGTAGCCGCAGCAATTGCTACCGGCGGACCCGGCGCAGTATTCTGGATGTGGATCGCCGCCCTCTTTGGTATGATGACCAGCTATTCCGAAAGTGTATTGGGAATCTATTACCGCCGCAAAAACAAGGCCGGAGAATGGACCGGCGGCGCTATGTATTATCTGCAGGACGGTCTCGGCGGTTTAAAAATGCCCCGGCATCGGCGGACATGGCTTTTTGTATCTCTGGCTGCGGCAGGAATGTGTTTTTTTGACGCGGCGATTCTGCGGGACCAGACAATTTCCATTCTCTTTCTTATTCTCGGCGGTGCGGCGGCGCTCGTCTTTGCCGCATGCCTCTTTCATGTAAAACGTGTTGGTCGGTTCCTGGCCTGTGCTTTTGCCTGTTTTACGGTTTTGGCCTCTTTCGGTATTGGAAACGCCTCACAGATCAACACGATCGCCGTAAATATTTCCGAAGCCTTTCATCTGCCGGCTTTAGAATCGATTCCCGTCGGCAGCAGCAACTTATATATGCTCCTTATCGGTTTAATTCTAATGATAATTGCTGCTTTGGTCATTCTTGGCGGCATCAAGCGCATTGCCGGAGTCACGGAAAAAATCGTTCCGTTTATGGTTCTGGCCTATCTTCTGGGTGCATTAATCGTGTTATGGGATAACATTTCGGTCATTCCCAGCGCCTTTGGTGCAATCTTCCGCACAGCTTTCGGCACAAAGGCTGTAGCCGGAGGCTTTGCCGGCATTGCTGCAAAGGAGGTAATATCCTGGGGCTTTAAGCGCGGCGTTTACTCCAACGAAGCCGGTCTGGGGTCTTCGGTCATCGTAAATTCGGCCTCCAATGTCAAAGAGCCGGTACGCCAAGGCATGTGGGGAATCTTTGAGGTATTCGCTGATACCATCGTAATCTGTACCTTAACAGCCCTGGTCATTCTGACTTCGGGTCTTGTGGACTTAACTACCGGGCAAATGCTTACTGATTCTGCAAAAACTGTACTTGTTGCGCAAGCATTTTCTCGCTCCTTTGGCTCTTTCGGCAATATATTCATTGCAATATCCGTCTTTCTGTTTGCTTTTTCAACCGTTTTAGGGTGGTCCTATTACGGCAATAAGGCCTGGGAATACCTGTTTGGCACAAAATCAACGATTTTATACAAAATCCTATTTGTACTCTTTATTGTCTTTGGCGCGGTAATGCATTTGGACCTGGCCTGGGAAATCTCCGATACGTTTAACGGCCTGATGATGCTTCCTAATTTAATCGGTGTAGCAGTACTCTCGGGCACGGTAGCCGCCATCACAAAAAATTACATCCGGCGGCATTTCAAAAAAGAAAAATTACCGCCGATGCTCTCGGCCTTTGAAGACATCCAAAAACAGCAGGAGGAGGCCTTAAAGAACGAACAGCAGGGTTATGATTGACTTTTTTTGACACTTAAAATATAATACTAACAGAAAATTTTATAAAGGAGAAGGCTATGAAACGTTCTGAAATCAATAAAATCATGCGCGAGAATTTGGAATTCATCAAACAAATGGGGTTCCAGCTGCCGCCCTTTGCCTACTTTACCCCGCAGGAATGGCAGGAAAAAGGTCATGAATATGATGAGATCCGCAACCATATGCTGGGCTGGGATATCACCGATTACGGTCATGATGATTTTAAAAAGATCGGTCTGTTTTTATTTACGCTGCGCAACGGCTCCTTGAGCGAGCCGGACTGCAAAAAAACGTATGCAGAAAAGCTGCTGATCTCCGATGAAGATCAATACTCCCCCATGCATTTTCATTGGAACAAAATGGAAGATATTATTAACCGCGGGGGCGGAAATCTGATTGTAGAAGTCTACAACTGCGCCGAAGATGAATCCCTTGCCGATACTGATGTTACCGTTACTACCGACGGCTGTGTGCGCACCGTACCCGCCGGCACAAAGCTGCGCCTTACCCCCGGCGAAAGCATTACGCTTCCGCCCCGGCAGTATCATGCCTTTTGGGCCGAAAAAGGTTCCGGCAAAGTTTTAATCGGCGAAGTTTCCATGGTAAATGACGACAATACCGATAACCGTTTTTATAAAACAATGGGCCGTTTCCCCAAGATTGAAGAGGATGAAGCGCCGCTGTATCTGTTGTGCAATGAATATCCCAAAGCGAAATAAGCGGAGGAAAAACGGATGAAGCTTGCAGTATTCGGCGAAATTCTTTGGGATGTTTTTGAAAAGGAAACCCGCATCGGCGGTGCGCCTTTTAATTTTGCCGCCCATTCCGCCAAATTAGGCGCGGACGTTACACTGATATCTGCGGTCGGCAATGACGCGTTAGGGGATCAGGCCATCGTTCAGGCCCAAAACGCAGGCATCCATACCCATGCAATTGCCCGCACCGCCTATCCGACAGGCCGCTGTCAAGTAACCCTGGAAAACGGTGCCCCCTCTTATGCATTGATAGAAGACGTAGCCTATGATCATATCCCTGTACCGGAAAGCGCCCTTTGCCAAGGCGACGCCTTTTATTTCGGTACGCTTGCCCAGCGCGGTGCGGTTTCTGCCGCAGCCCTGCGGGAACTGTTAAAAAACAACTATCGTGAGCGATTCTTTGATATCAACATCCGACAGAACTATTATTCCCCGGAAAGTATTGATCTTTCCCTGCGTGCCGCCACAATTTTTAAAGTCTCCCGGGAAGAGCTCGGCGTATGCAATCTCCCCGGAACACCTGAGGAAATTTGCAGGGAAACGGCAAAAAAATATCCTAACCTTAAACTGATCCTCGTTACGTTAGATAAAGACGGTGCGTTTGCTTTTGACTGTGCCTGCGGAAAATCCTGTTTTGCCCCCCAACCCAAAGCGAAGGCAATATCCACCGTAGGAGCCGGAGATTCCTTTTCCGCCGGTTTTTTAGTCAATTATCTTTCAGGGAAAAGTATGGAAGAATGTCTTTCCCGTGCAACGGCCCTTTCAGACTTTGTAGTTACGCAGCTCGGTGCTGTACCGGAATATCCGCCGGAACTGTATAAAAGGATCGTTCCGCACGTATAAAAGGATTACACACAAGCGCGCATCGGAAAAACGATGCGCGCCTGCGTTTATTTTTTCAATCGCTGTTCCAGCTCCTTTAAATGTTCCTTTTGCTTCTCTACATATTCCTTTACGTGTGCCGAAAGCGGCTGCTCCGAACGAAACGCCAGCAAAAAACGCAGCCGTTCTTTTCTTTTACTTCGCTCGGTTTGAATATATGCTTTCAGCCCCTCATATTTTACAATAATGCCGGATTCCTTCGCTGCCGCGCGTATTTTAGAAAGCACATTGGCACTGTAAAAGAAATCGACTATCAAAACCCCCATAAACAAACCGATAAAGAAAGAAAACGCAAGGTTTTGTGAGAGCCATGTCAGTGCATGGAGAACATAGGAATGGATAAAAAAATAATATACCGCACCTAAAGCCGCCCATATCAGCGAAAATTTTAAACAAATGATCCCCTTATAATTCAATTTTTCATGGGAATAATCCCACAGCTTTACATGCATTCCCTGAATAAAAATAACTCCTCCAACATATTCAACAACGGTCATGCAGACAGCCATCAGTACAAACATAAAAATTTTATTTGCTGCCGGCCAGGGAAAAGGCGCAAATCGCTCCAGTGAAGCTAAAAGATACAGCAAACATAGCCCAAAACCGTAGATCGGCAAATAGGGTCCTACCAAAAAACCGGGATTGATCCATTTGCGTTCAGGATTGGCACGGGAAAAAAAGCGGCGGAAAATAACCTCCATGCACCAGCCCAAACAGCTGCCGATAAAAAACAAAAAGCTTAAAATAAGAAAAATATTCATATTTTCCTCCGATTCTGCCCCACCCATAAAAAAGCAAGCAGATTTTTTACTTTATAAAACGTACCGCATGATGATGATTGATGATCTCAATATGCTCACAGCCCTCCTGATATTCGCCGTCCAGTGTCCAGCCGCAGCCCTGCGTTTGTATCTGCACTCTTGCTGTTTTTAAAAAAATGATTTCCTCGGCAGCTAAATCATGCGTTTGTATTGCACGGATGATATTTCCCAGCTGTACCGCATTCTGCGGCATTTTTACAAGAATCAATTCAAAAAGGCCGTCGCTCATATCCACAAGCTCATCATGAAGCGTAACGATTCCCGCAATGCTTGTGGAATTGCTCACCGTACCGAACACATATTCACCGTCGATCACTCGATCTTCTGTCTCCGCATGTACGTGTATAGGCTTGATTGATGGCAAATCTTTAATTCCCTCCAGCACATAGGCCAAATGCCCCAGCAAATTTTTTGCCTGCTGCGAAGTATTATAGGAAGCTTCGGTAAACGCACCGAAAGAAGCTACATAAGAAAAGCAGCGTCCGTTAAAGGTACCGATATCAATTCGATGTTCCTGTCCCCGTGCAGCCAGCTCCGCTGCTTTTAAAATATTTTTGGGCAGCTTCAGTGAGCTTGCAAAATCATTGGTACTGCCGGCCGGAATATAGCCGATCGGCACATCCGTACCTGCATGCCAAATACCGGAGAGCATTTCATTGAGCGTACCGTCGCCGCCGATGCACACCAGAAGATCAAACTGTTCGGCGCACGCTTCAGCCTTACGCGCGGCATCTCCGCGCTTAGCCGTTACAAAGACCGTGCATTCATACTCCTGCGCGCAGAACAGACTGACGATATCCGTCAGATATTTGTTCGCGCGCTTCTGTCCCGCGCAGGGATTTACGATTAACAAAAGTTTTTTCACAAATTCCTCCTATAGGCCAGCAGGCCGAAAGCGGCAGTACAGGTAAGCTCGTTCAATCCGGCAAGCTTTGCCTGATCGTTCCGGCCCGTTTTATAATAATAGGGCGTCATTTGAAAAAGATTCCTGATATCTTCATTGCTTTTAAGAAAAAACTCATATTGCACCGCTCGTTCCTCTAAGAGAGAAAACCCCGGTATGTTTCGATTTTCCGGCTTGTTTTCATACGGTTTTTCATAAATGCGGCATTTCAGCTGCATTAAATGTCTCTCCAGCGGTATTGCCCGTATCAAAATCCCCCCTGGCTTCAGTACGCGATAAAACTCTTCTGCCTGCAGCGGAGAAAATAAATTCAAAACGATATCTACACCGGCATCCGCAAATGGAAGCGCCTTTGACGAAGCGACGGCAAGCCGCAACATACGGCTCCGGCGCGCACCGGCGGCCAACGCCGCCTTGGAAATATCGATGCCGTATACCTGCATCGGCACCTGCTGGGCCACAGCGGCTGTATAATAACACTCCCCGCATCCGCAATCCGCCAGAACGCCGCCTTCTACCGCATATTGAACGCACAGCTCCACAGTTTTATCACAAAGCGGCCGATAAAAGCCTTTTTCTAAGAACGCGCTGCGGGCCGCCACCATCTTTTTATCATCCCCATGACGGCCCCGTCCGTTATCCAGCAAAAGATTGACATATCCGCTGCGGGCAATATCAAAGCTGTGTCCGCTTTTACAGCGATATTGCTTTTCCTGCCTTTGCAGCGGCTCTCTACACACGGGACATCGAAACATCATAAAACATTTCCTCAAAAATACTATAAAGATATTATACCAAAAAAACTTCGATTCTTCAACGTAAAAAAGCGCCGGATTTTGCGGCGCTTTTCTCTTTATGCTGCTTCCTGTGGCGGCGGGCCGTCCACAAATTTTACGCTGCCGATCCACCATGCGGCATACTTGCTGCGGAACAGGTTGCCTAACGTCCAGTCATGAATGATTTTATCATACAAAAAATAATGTTCGTATTCCTCCGCTGTTTTATCATATCCATTTTCCTGCAAAAATGATGCGATTTGCTCTTCGTCGGTTGTGCTAAGACGTTCTTCCCCCTTTGAAAAATAGAGTGTAGGACCGTTAATATACAGGATGTTTTGATCAACGGAATAATTATAAATCCAACCTAAATAATAATTAAAGAAATTTTCTGACGAACGAATATCCTCCAAACCGCAAAAAAAATCCATTTCCTTTTTATTCAAATATACATTTATACTTATGCTTTCACCTTTATTCAATTTATTCGGTTGATAAGGTCTTTCAAATCTGCCAAAATCTTCAGCCATATATTGGTCTGTATTATCCATCCATCTACCGTATTGGTATACACCCACCCTGCTATACGAACATCCCGTTGCAAAAGGCCCCCATCGTATTAAACCCTTGCTTTTTTTAACTTTTATCTGCCCCGAATAATACATTTCATCAAAAACATTGTGTATCGGTACAATAAAAGCTCTTTTTACAACGGAGAATATACAAATAACCGTCAATAAAATTACAAAAATAACTTTTATGGTCTTTCCAGCAGCCCTTTTAAAAGATTTCAATCTGTTTCTGCCTCCTTATACACCACAAATTCATTATTATTATTTCTTAAATTTGTAATCAGATTATAACAAGCTACCACATCATTATTGTTATTGTTGGGAGCATTTTCTATTTCTGAACTATTAATAAAAAGCGCCGATGCCGTTTTACTTTTAATCGTTTCTATACTCGTATGCCGCAAAAATATTTCAGCACGGTTATATGAAATTCCTATCTTCGAATAATAATCCTCAAATGCTGTTTTAAAATTCCAGTTGTTTTGCTGCATAAAATATACAATATTCTCCGCGTCCAAATCCGCATAATAATCATCAGCATTCAAAAGAGGATATTCCCCTCCGGCATCTAAAGAGGTATCTCCCAGCCAACCAGCCAAATCCTTTAAATGCTCATCAGAGGCAGAGGTTCCTCTATGCAACAAAACAGACGTGGTGTAAAATTGATGTGCAAAATCTCCTTTATTATAATAACGATCATAAATATCGACCCAAGCCGTTTCAAACTCTTGCTCTGTTGCATTGGTATTCACGGCTTCCCTATAATGAGTGATACAATTATTATAATCTCTGGAATCACCATTATTCCTTTTTCTAATTATTTCACTCAAGCTCCATCGTTCAGGCTCTGAACTTAATGCATGCTGCAATCGCACATGGTACCGCACATATTTATAATCCGCAAGGGATATCCCTAATTGCCCGGTAATATAACTCTGCTCATTCGTGCCCGAATATGGATTTCCTCCCACAGTGTCAAAATTACCGTTTATATACTGAAACCCACTTATTATTCTATTATACATATAATCCGCATGTGCTAAATTAGAAGGGAATTTGCTGATTAAAGCGTTTTGAATATCCCCCAAAATATTGCATACCCTTGTATCAAAACCAAAGTTTTGTTTCAAATACTTAGTCTGAACGGTTACTACCGTTACCGTACACCGTGCCATACATACGCCATCCTCTGACTGCGCCGTAATTACCGCGCTCGTTCCCGGTCTTCCGTGTGCCGTAACAAGCCCATACTGATTCACGCCCACATAGTATCCGTTTGTTGTTTTCCATTCAATACCTTTATAGGTTGCATTCGACGGTAAAAGCGTGGCCGTTAATTGATAGCTCTGCCCGGGAGTCAACTCTAACGTCGTATTGGAAAGATTCAATTTCTGTGACGGTACGTAATTCGCTTGCGTTTTCGGCCGGAATGTAAAGTTGGTTATTCCATATTCTTCATCTTGCTCTTCCGCCCCGGAAACCGGATCATACTGTATCCGGAAAAATACCTCTCGGGTATTGGGCTGCAGTAAATCATACAAAATATCACTGCCGGGACTATAATACGGTGCTATTGAAGTATCAATTTCTAACGATATATGCTGCCAACCATGTACCAGCTCTGATTGGCCTTTTTGCTGGATAAGATAGTGATATTGATACTCTCCCTTTGATAAATAAAATTGTAACTTATCGATTGCTTCCAGCGAATAGCTTGCTAAGTATAAATCAAAATCTACCTGATACTTTATTTTGCCGTAATTAGAAAGTATTTGATCTACATTGCACGCGATAGACCCATACGTAGAGGCTTTTAAATAATGCCCGATAGGAATTAAATTGCCGAATTTATACTGCGTGCCTACATCAAGAGTCCCTTCGCCACCCCAATTTCGCCAGCCTACCGTTCCGTATTCAAACGTTCCGTTCGTTGCCCCGGTATTGCTCAGCTTGCAAATAATTACATCACTTATGTAAAGAGCAGACGGTGTTTGGTTGACCAAAGAATCAAAACACAGCACAAGCTGTCCCGTACTTTCCGATATATCCGAAGGCAGTATTTTAAAAGATCCCGAAAGATTTTTCCACGCGTTCCTTTCCATCTTCGGTCCAACGCTTAACCACATATGATAATCGGTTCCCTGATCTTTAATAAAAGAATTCTCTTTATTTGACCGCAATAGAATCCGCGTACGGCCCCCGTAAGTGCTGTCTGTTTTTACGGTTGCATGCACGGTATAAGTTCCCGGCCCGGCTGCTTTTATCAACTGATAAATATCAATTGCCGGCGACGTCCATGCATCCGGGCGCTCATATGCCACAAGGCAGTAATCGCTGCTGTTGGGCGCAACACGCTCGCGGCCCAGTGTTGCAGATCCGTTGCCGTAGAGCCACCATCCGTCGTTTCCCTCATCAAACGTATAGTGCGCCACAATGTTGGGCGCTACGGTTTCCGCAAACACCACGCCCTGCAATACGCTCAAAAAAATCGCACACACTACCAGGATGCTCAGCCACTTCTTTTTTCTCATACATTTTCCTCCGTTTCCTTTTTCTATAGTATTTTTAAAGCTCTATGCAAAGAGCCTTCTTCATACTATAACTTGAAAAATATTCCATATCTATACTAACACGAGGAAATACGGCTGTCAATACCCCAAAATAAAAATTTTCCGATATTCCATATACACAGAAAGGAAACAATCACCATACACCAGGGATTGAAAAAAAACGTCGAATGTGGTAAAATATTTATATACAACAAAGAGGTGAACTATGAAAAATAAAACTTCAGCCGATCCGGCTGCAAATCGGCCGGTTAAGCTTCTGCAATTCGGCGACAATGCTTTTTCCCGCGCATTTTTCGGCCGGCTGCTGCAAACGGCCAACGAAAGCGGACAGGCCTGCGCCAACAGCATCATAATCCGGGACGAAAAAGCCGCCAAAGGGCAAAAGCAGTATAATGTGTATACCGTACACGCCGCTGACAAAAGCGAACGAGAGGATATCCGCATTGATTCTGTCACCCGCGTGCTGGATCCCTTTACAGAATATGAGCAGCTGCTCAGCCTTTCGGACGATACCAATATTTCCGTGATTCTGTGGGCGCCTGCCGCACCGGTCACTTTTTCAGCTGAGAAAATGAAAAAAACGCCTCAAAATGCCGCAGCGCAGCTGACGATGCTGCTGTTTAGAAGATTTTGCTTAGAAAGGCGCGGTTTTATCATCGTTCCAACGGCCGATACCGACAATAACGGCGAGGAATTAAAGAACTGCATCCTTCGCTACAGCGAGCATTGGAACTTAGGCATTGATTTTATCAACTGGCTGAACTTAGAAAACACTTTTTGTAATACCGTAGCGGAATCCCTGGCGGATTCTTCTTCCGTCAGCAGCGGCTCTTTGGAGATTTTTACGGAAAAATACCTGCGCCTTGTCCTTTCGGCAAAAAAGGATATCCGTGCGCAGCTTCCTTTCCGCGACCAAGTCCTGTGGGCTGACGATATCCAGCCCTACCGTACAATGAAAAAACGCGTATACGACGGCGCTCTTACGGTTTCCGCCGCCTATGCCGTACTGCATGATGTGGAAACCGCGGCGGATTTTACCTCGCGTCCGCGGCTGGTAAAGCATATGACCGTTTCCGTGTTTGAAGAGATCGTGCCGACTGTCGACATGAACTTTGAAGAAATCGAGATCTACGCGCTGGATACCATCCGCCGGCTCTCCAATCCATACATCAAAATTCTCTGGAAAGAGCTGCTGCCCGGCATTGCCGGAAATTTTGCCGAAAATGTGCTGCCTGTGTTTAAAGAATATCAGCGCCAATACCAGCAGCTGCCGAAGCACTTAATATTTTCGCTTTTCTGCATTCTGCAGGTCTACCGCATCTACGACATCCATGATTCCTTCAGCGCTGTTCTCTCGCAGGAAGAAACCCCGCAAATTTTGGCCCATAAAGAATTATGGGGACAGGATTTAAGCTATTTAACAGAAGAAATCAAACGCTATGAGGCGCGCCTTCAAAGCGCTACCTGAGGATACAGAAAAACGGCTTTCCGCAGAAAGCCGTTTTTTTAACCGTCAAGCCTCTGCAGCAGCTCATTGCGCTCTTTGGCGATTCTTTGATATTCCCTTTGTACATTGGAATCCGTTATCACAAGCCTGCCGGTAGAGGAAACACTCCATTTTTTCTGGTTCTGAAGCAAAAAATCCGCAATCTCCTCCTGCTTATCGAAAAGAAGCAGCATAACAGCAAAGCTATCCTCCTGACCTTCTAAAACAACCATACCGCCATCATTCATTTGAAGTGCCAGCGTCATAATCAATGCCTGATATACATAAACGTATCCCAAGCCGGCGTTCTTTCCTTTGAGATATCCCATATAAGTATTTCTTTGACTGGCCCGTTCGCTCTCGGCCTGCAGCTCTCCCACGATACGCCTGGCAGACTGAAGATTCTTTTTAGCATTCTGCGGATTTAAATATACATAGTCATACGAAAGGGAAAGCACAATGGACCGACTGCTGAGTTTTTCAGCCATATTCCCAGCCAGTGTAATCAGGCTGTCCAAATACTCCTTTGCCGCGGCCTCCACTTTTCCGCGGGAACCGCTGAGCGTTCTCTCCTGCAGTTCCTGCCGCAGCCGAACGGCGCTGCTGCTCATCGCCGTACTTTGTCCCAAACGGGAAAGCGCCAGTTGAGAAACGGCGTTCTTATCCTGCATCAGCTCTGCAATTTTCTCAAACTCGCCGGCAATCTCCTGCGTTTCGCTGCCGATCCACCCAAGGGAAAACACCGCAAAAAAATTTATGCTCAGATTTAAAAAAACCACGATGCCGCACAGCACGGCAAGAAGCTTTTTTCTTATTTTCATTGGTACCCCTCCCGCAAGAAATCCGAGTTTATCGGTCAAAACAAGCGCTCAGCGTTTGCTTCCGGGAACAATCTTTTCTACCTGCGGACAGTCAATGCCCTTTCGAATTACCGGCACACACCACCGCACAGCGTTTTGAATAACCGTTTGTACGTTTTTATTATAAAAGGTAGGGAAGCTTTCATGTCCGGGTTGGAAATAAAAGATATTTCCATGTCCCCGATGATAGCAGCAGCCGCTCCGGAAAAGCTCGCCGCCTTCATACCAGCCGGCAAATACCAGATGATCCGGCTCAGGAATCGAAAACGGCTCGGCATAAGTTTCTTCGTGCTCTAATTCAAAATAGCGGTCAATCCCTTGCGCAATGGGATGGCTCGGATCAATCACCCACACACGCTCCATATCTCCGTTTTCCCGCCAGGAAAGACTGCATGGCGTTCCCATCAGCAGCTTAAACACTTTGGAATGGTGTCCGCTGTGCAGCACCACAAGTCCCATGCCCGAAAGCACCGCCTGCTGTACCCTTACTGCCACCTCATCCGGCACCAGATGATGTGCCATATGCCCCCACCAGATCAACACATCCGTATCATCAAGAACCTCCTGCGTCAAACCGCACGCAGGGTCATCCAACGTAGCGGTTCTTACCGTGATATCCTCTTCTTTTCCTAAAAATTCGGCGATGGCCTGATGGATCCCCTGGGGGTAGATCCTGCGGATTTGTTCCTCTTCCTTTTCATGCTTGAATTCATTCCAAACAGTTACCCTTATCATTTTCTCATACTCCTTAAAGCAATTTTCTTTATTATAACAATGTTCCAAAAGAAAGTCCATACCTATATCGAAAAAACATGATATTTTTTCTGCCGGCACGGTCTCCCATAATAAAAACCTTCCGCTATACAGCAAATTTTGCGGATATAGTTAATGGCAGCGCACAAATTTGCTTTTTATGAACCAGCCGTACAGCAAATGCGCCGCGATCTTGGTCTGTCAGGGAAAACGCGACAGCCGACTGAGCGGATGTCTCTTTCGCTCTCCCTGCGAATTTTCACTCTGCAAAAAGCCGCCCTTTCTCATCAAGGGGAGGCGGAACCTGTTTTCTTTCTATTTTTCCTCACTAAAGCTCGTTTCTTATACGCAGCATGATTTTTCTTTACAAAACATCCGGCGCACGTTACAGGCGCCGGATATTTTTTACCGGTACATATAAAATACCATATCCGTATAACAAGTCTTTCCGTTCCACATCTTATTGCCAATACTGTAAGTTCCTGCAGACGTAGAAGTAAAACTGCCCTCAGCCGAAAACTGCCCGGTAATGGGGTTGAACCACTTGTATTTATAGGTGGTATTGGGCGAAAGATTCCCAATTACACCGGTGGAACGGCCGCCGGCCTCCGTTGTATTATTTTGGGCGGCCACTGAGCTATCGTAAAAACTATAGAAATAAATCACCATCTTGGTATTGCTGCTGTTGCTGGCCGTTACGCTGTAAACCCCGCTGCTGTTTCTGAAATACGAGGTATTATCGAACCGCGGAATTAAGTTCCACCAATCCAAGGTGCTGAAGAAATTACGCATATAGCCCGTCTGGTAGGAGCTTGCATACTCCAGTGAGTCTCTCCAGGTAGCCTTCACTTTCTCAGCCGAGGTAATGGTGTCCACACCGTCGAAGGAATCAACGTCCTCGTTATACGGGTTACTGTAGCTCCAAGTATCGTGGCCGCCCCAGCCATAGCCGAACATGCCGTTTAAATAGGCCGTCCAGCCCTGCATCCGCGCACCGAAATTCTTGGTCCACAGGTAACAGTAGCGTCCCTCATAGTTGACCACCGGCTTGCCTTGGCCGTTATACCAGTAGTCCTTGGCCACGGCATAATCATAATTGCCGGTAAGGCTGGGGGACCACTGGGCCGCATACCAGGTATGCGCCTTCACCTTGCGGAAAGCGGAAGGATAAACCTCCTCCCTGCCGCCTAAATACAGCGTGCCGCTCTCGCCGGCGCCGTAGCCGTTGCCCAAAGCCGCAGTTTTCCCCGTGGTTTCCTGATGCGCTGTCAGCGGATGGCTGTAGGGATCATACTGGGCGATATATTCAGCTACTAACTTATAGGGATTATTTACAAAATTCCACTTCAAATGCTCGCTTCTGTCCCAGTAAAAGTCATTGTCGACCTCCTGGCCCAGCGTCCACATCACGGGATAGGCACTATAGCGGGCCACCCAGTATCGAGAAAGCTTTTTGAGATAGTTTTTAGCCTGATTGGAAAGATCTTTAACCGTTACCGAAGAACCGTTCACCGAGAGCGATACATCGCGCGAAGAATAACCGCCATGGTTTTCAATGCAGGTATTCATACTGTGCGGGAAAAAGAACTGCGCGTTGGCGTGCACCAGGCCTTCGGCCGCAATGGCCTGGAATTTCTGGTCATTCGCCTTAAAGCCTATAATATCGCCCTCATCCATGCCGTCCTCCACCGTAAAGGAAGCACCCAGAGGCTCGCTTTGAATGACCGTATACCCCTGCTTCGCCCGGTGAGCCGTAATGGTCTTTACCATGTCCAAAGATTCGGAACCCAAACTCCAGTGGGTATCGCCCAAATAGAAGAACGGCGTACCGTCGTTATACATAAAGTACCGCGTGCCCGAGGAGGTCTTTACAAAACCGCGTTTATAAATTTCCAGGCTGCCCGTATAATTGGTACAGGTAATGCGGCCCGTTTGATTATGCAGGCCGGTATCCTTGGTGTTAGTGCATACGGTTTTATACGTCCAGGTGCCGGCGGTGGGGCATACAAAGCGAATGCGCCACACGCTGCTGCCGTCCCAGAAGCCGGGAATCGTATAGGTAACGCTGCCGTTGGTCAAAACAAGGTCTACATCCACATCATTAAACGCGTCATTATAAAACCGATCGCTTACCAGCACCACTTCATTGGCCACCCAGGTAACGGCTGAAGAAACCCCCGAGGGCTTGGTATTATCAATAAAGGTGATCAGCTCAAAGTTATCGATATAGATCCCCGTCACCATATCGGAGATCTGATGCATACAGAAATTCCAGTTGGCAGAAGTTTTAATATCACTGGCCTGTACCTTAAACGTAGCCTCATATTTCTGCCATTCTCCCGGCCGGGTGGAAGGCGCGCTCGTCAGATTTGCATAATAATTTCCGTTATTCTCTTTTATAAAAGAATTTTGATCCTCCGCATTCCCACGAATCAATCCGGTAAACGGCGAAACTTCCTCTGACGCTGCAATTTTATACTGGAACCGAATCGTATAATACCCTGCCGAAGGTATGTAAGGCGCTAAATTAATCGCGGGCGAAAAATAGTTTTCGCTGCTGGATGCGGCCTTGGTATAATAAAGGCACTTAGTGCCGCCGTAGCCGGAAAAAGAGATCGTGGGGGAAATCGAGCCGTATTTAAGCGTCCAGCCGGTCTGGCTTACGGAGGAAACGCTGTTAAAGGTGGAACTGGCGTCGGGAATCAAGTTCTTTTCAATAATTTCAGATCCCCCGCCGCTCGAGGGCGGAATGATGCCGCCGGTATTGCTGCCGGTTCCGCCGGTATTTCCCCCGCCGGAGATGCCTCCGATATTCCCATTGCTGCCGCCGCTGCCCGCAGGCGCGGAAGTACTTCCCGGAGCGCCTGTATCTCCAGGGGCCCCCGTTTCATCGCCGGACACCGTACTGCCGGGTGTACGCGTCGGCGCGGGGGAAGCCGTAATGCCGGAAGAAGCGGCCGTTGCTGACGGTCCGCCTGCTTCCTGCTGCGGCTTTTTAGCGCAGCCGGTAAAGAGCAGCAGCCCTGCGAAAAGCAGCACCGCCGCGTTGCGGAAAAGCTTCATCATGTTCACCTCAAATTTTCTATAACACAAAAGATTTTTGTATATGCCGTTGCCCATATACCGAACTATAAACTTCTATTTTTATTTATTATACCATAAAAAATTAGCCAATACAACAAAAAGTACATAAAAAATAAATATTTTATTATCATGTTCTGCCTGAGCAAAACACGCTTGCCCGCGCATCCTTCCTTTATAAAACCACTCCTCGCGCTGCCGGTAAAAAGCAGTTGTCTTTCAGGAATGAAAAACTCCCGCATCGCCAGCACAAAAAAGGCTTTCTGAAAAATCAGAAAGCCTTTCCTATCCATCTGCCGGCACAACGGCCGTGCGTATATCGCGTGTATGATAATCCTCTTAAAACTCTGCAAAGCCCAGGCTCACCCTAAGACCTTCCTCTACCCGGCTCATTGCCGGAACATTCAGGCCCCCAAGTTTTTCTTTCAGTCTTCTTTTGTCAATGGTGCGGATCTGCTCAAGCAAAATGACTGAATCCTTCGGCAGACCGTGCCTTTCCCCTTCGATTTCTATATGCGTAGGAAGCTTTGCCTTATCTATTTTAGAGGTAATTGCTGCCACGATGATCGTAGGGCTGTACCTGTTGCCCACGTCGTTCTGCAAAATCAATACAGGCCTTATTCCGCCTTGTTCACTGCCTACCACCGGCGACAGATCGGCGTAATAGATTTCGCCCCGTTTTATCAATTTGTTTCACCCTCCCTGGCAGCCTGCCCCGCGGCAGGCAAAAGCACTGCTTTTTACCGGACTAAAACTCGGGATCCTCCCGCAGTACGGGTCCGCATAAAAAAAGATTCAGCCCCGCCATTGCCCGGTATCCTTTTTTAAGCAGTACTTTCATTTTTATTTTATGATTTTTATCAAAAAATTGTTTCAGCGCTTGATTGATCACAGCATCCGTTCCTTTATATTTAGCCAGTCTTTTCAGCGCTTTATAATTTTTTTTACTGATGCGGGCAATGATTTTTACCGTCATTTTTTCTCTCCTTTCTATTATGTTTTATTTATTGTTCGTTCATTCAACGAATTTCATTTGCTGCAGTTTTTGTTTGGCCTGTCAATATTTTTTAAACGATTCGATATTTTTTGCGTTCTTGCTCAAAACAAGCAATATTTTACCTTCCCTTATTTTTGTATATTTCACAATTTTATGAAAATAATTAAAAATGTTAGTCTTAAAAGTGTTGACAAATATAAATTTACGTACTATAATGAAAACAAAATTAGCACTCAACACAACCGAGTGCTAACAATAAAAAGATGAAGGCTGATTTTTGATGGATGAATTAAGCGAACGGCAAAAACAGATATTGCAGGCAATTATAGAGGATTATATCACCAATGCCATTCCTGTAGGCTCACGTACGATATCTAAAAGCTTCGCGCTTTCATCGGCAACCATCCGTAACGAAATGAGTGACCTGGAGGATTTAGGTTATTTGGAGCAGCCGCATACCTCCGCGGGAAGAATCCCCAGTGATAAAGCCTACCGCTTTTATGTGGATAACCTGATGCATCTTTCTAAGCTCTCGCTGCCGGAAATTGACTATATAAAGAAATATTACGATCAGCGTATCGATGAAACGGGAGCCGTGCTGTCAGATGCGGCAAGAGTCATTTCTGACTTGACCCAGTATGTTTCTATTGTAACGCCGCCCAAGGCAACGGAAGTCAATGTAAGCAGTATTCAGCTGATGCCTGTCAATCCGCTTACGGCCATGGTGGTGCTGCTTACCGATACGGGCATGGTGCAGAATACCCCCATTACGCTTCCCCGTGCGATGACCCAGGAGGAGCTGGACAGTATGTCCCGGCTGCTGAATAAGATGTTTGCAGGAAAGAGCGTGAATGAAATCCATCCCGGCGCACAGTTTATGATGGAAAATGAGATTGCCGACCAAAAACAGCTGTTTGATACGATCTGTGCGGTGCTGGAGGCCAGACTCGGCCGCGTACAGAGCCGCGTGGTAATCGACGGTGCCAGCAAGGTGCTGGCGCATCAGGAATTTACTGATCTGGAAAAGGCGCGCGGCTTTCTGAAGCTTTTAGAAGAAAAGCAGAAACTGGGCGAGATCGTAAACGAGGATGATTCCCGAATCACTGTTCGCATCGGCCGCGAAACCGGCCTGGGCGACATAAGCATAGTGACGGCTACATACTCTGCGGGCAATAAAACCTTAGGCAAAATCGGTGTTATCGGCCCTACCAGAATGCAGTATGACAAGGTCCTCTCTGTGCTTGACCAAATGGGCAAAACCCTAAGCAGGGTTTTTACCGAAACTACAGCATTGGAGGAGAAAACAAGTGAAAGAGAAGAAGAAGGATGAAAATATAAACGAGCCGATCGAAGAAGAACTTCCGCAGCAGGAAGCGGAAGATACAGAAGAAAACACAGCTGAGGCCGAATATGTTCAGCCTGAAGCAGAAGAAAAAGAAGAAACTCCCAACAACAAGGAAGCGGAATATCTGCTGCTTGCCCAGCGGATACAGGCAGATTTTGATAATTACCGTAAACGGAATGCTTCCGTACGCGCCGACGCTATGGCCGACGGCAAGGCAGAGGTGGTAAAGACCTTTTTGCCGGTAATGGATAATTTGGAGCGCGCGCTGGTAACCGAACGCGAAAACGGTACCGAAGGTACGCTGATGGAAGGCCTGGAGCTGGTGCTGAAGCAGATGACGCAGGCACTGGCCGATCTCGGCGTTGAAGAGATCGACGCGCTGGGAAATCCGTTTGATCCTACTTGCCATAACGCCGTGATGCAGGTTCCCTGTTCAGAGGGGCAAAAGCCGGGCACCGTGGCGGCCGTATTGGTTAAGGGGTATAAGATCGGTGAAAAAATTATTCGCTATTCAATGGTTCAGGTAACCATTTGATAATATTTATTGATTTTTTTCAGGAGGATATAGATTATGAGCAAAATTATCGGTATTGATTTAGGTACAACCAATTCTTGCGTGGCGGTAATGGAGGGCGGCGAACCCGTCGTTATCCCCAACAGCGAGGGCGCAAGAACCACACCCTCAGTAGTGGCCTTTAAGGACGGCGAACGTCTGGTGGGCGCTATTGCAAAACGTCAGGCGGTGGCAAACCCGGATAACACGGTTATGTCTATTAAACGTGAAATGGGTACTGCCAACAAACGTACCATTGACGGAAAAAGCTATTCACCGCAGGAGATCTCCGCGATGATTCTTACAAAGCTGAAAACCGACGCCGAGGCTTATTTGGGCGAAAGCGTTACGCAGGCGGTTATTACCGTTCCGGCATACTTCAACGACTCTCAGCGTCAGGCTACCAAGGACGCCGGCAAGATTGCCGGTCTTGAGGTGCTGCGTATTATCAACGAGCCCACAGCCGCGTCCTTAGCCTACGGCCTGGATAAGGAAGAAAATCAGAAGATTTTGATTTATGACCTTGGCGGCGGTACGTTCGACGTTTCCATTTTGGAAATCGGCGACGGCGTGTTTGAAGTGCTGGCTACCAACGGCGATACCCATTTGGGCGGCGACGACTTTGACCAGCATATTATGGACTGGATGGTTTCTGAATTCAAAAAGAGCAACGGTGTTGATCTTTCTCAGGACAAAATGGCCATGCAGCGCCTGAAGGAGGCAGCGGAAAAGGCGAAGATCGATCTTTCCGGCACGCTTTCAGCTAACATCAACCTGCCCTATATCTCCATGGGCCCGGCCGGTCCGCTGCATATGGATCTGACCCTGACCCGTGCTAAATTTGACGATTTGACCAGCGACCTGGTAAAGAGGACGATGGATCCGGTGAATAAGGCGATGAGCGACGCGGGCGTTTCGATGAACGATATCCACCGCGTAGTGCTGGTAGGCGGTTCCACCAGAATTCCGGCCGTACAGGAGGCTGTGAAGAAAATCACCGGCAAAGAGCCGTTTAAGGGCATCAATCCCGATGAATGTGTTGCCATCGGCGCGGCCATTCAGGGCGGTGTACTCGGCGGCGAGGTAAAGGATGTTCTTCTGCTGGATGTAACGCCTCTTTCCCTTGGTATTGAAACCTTGGGCGGCGTATGCACCAAGCTGATTGAGCGCAATACCACGATCCCGGCGAAAAAGAGTCAGATTTTCTCCACTGCGGCCGACGGGCAGACCTCAGTAGAAATTCACGTGCTGCAGGGTGAACGTGAAATGGCGCAGTATAATAAGACGCTGGGCCGCTTCCAGCTGACCGGTATCCCCGCGGCGCCCCGCGGCGTTCCGCAGATCGAAGTTTCCTTTGATATCGACGCCAACGGCATCGTGCATGTTTCGGCCAAGGATTTGGGCACCGGTAATTCTCAGGATATCACCATTACCGCCAGCACCAACCTTTCCGATGAGGAAATCGATAAGGCCGTAAAAGAGGCTGAGCAGTACGCGGCTGAGGATAAAAAGAATAAAGAGAGCGTAGAAACACGCAATCAGGCAGACGGACTGGTGTATAACACCGAAAGAACACTGAACGAATTGGGCGATAAGATCGCTTCGGATGACAAAGCGAAGATTCAAACGGAAATTGACGCGGTAAAAGCGGCGCTTTCCGGAACCGATACGAACGCGATAAAAGCGGCTTCCGATAAGCTGGCGCAGGTAAGCCAGGAGATTTTCGGCAAAATTTATGCTTCGGCTCAGCAGGCGGCGGGCGCTCAGGGCGCAGCCGGCGCGGAGCAATCTCAGACTTCCGGCGGCGCGGATCCCGGAAACGGCAACACCTATGATGCGGATTACGAAGTTGTAGACGAGGATAAATAATAGTTAATATGGCGAACAAGCGTGATTATTATGAAGTGCTGGGCGTACAAAAAAACGCCAGCGAGGACGAAATAAAGAAAGCCTTCCGCCAGTTGGCAAAAAAGTATCACCCGGATATGCATCCGGGTGATGCCGAATGCGAAGCTCGCTTTAAAGAAGTGAACGAGGCCTATGATGTGCTCTCGGATCCTCAAAAAAGAGCAAACTATGACCAATTCGGTCATGACGGTCCTCAGGGCTTCGGCGGCGGCGGATATACCTACAGCAGCGAGGGCTTTTCCGGTTTCGGCGATATTTTTGATACCTTTTTCGGCGGCGGAACCCGGCAGCAGCGCAATCCCAATGCGCCGCAGCGCGGTAACGATTTGCGGGTAGACCTGAGAATTTCTTTTACAGAAGCCGCTTTCGGTACAAAGAAAGACGTAGAACTGCTGCGGGAAGAGGAATGTGACATGTGTCACGGCAGCGGTGCAAAACCCGGCACACAGCCGGAGACCTGTCCGATCTGTCATGGCACGGGGCAGGTACATTCCCAGCAGAATACGATTTTCGGCAGCTTTGCTTCGTCACGCCCCTGCGACCGGTGCCGCGGAACGGGAAAAATCATAAAAGACCCCTGTTCGCGCTGCAACGGCAAGGGCCGTATACGCCGGAGGCGTACTTTGAACGTCAGCATCCCCGCCGGTATTGATAACGGCCAGGCCATTACCCTGCGCGGCGAAGGCGAGCAGGGTAGGCGCGGCGGCGGCAACGGTGATTTGTACATACGCATCGCCGTTGCGGACCACGACCGTTTCCTGCGCCGCGGCAGCGATCTGTTCCTGAATATGGATATTGATTACGCCACTGCCGTGCTCGGCGGAGAAATTCAGGTATCCACCTTAGAGGGAACCGCCAATTTAAAAATCCCCGAAGGTACGCAGCCGGGCACGCGCTTCCGTATGAAAAACCAGGGTATCGTCCGCATCAATACCCAAATAAAAGGGGATTTGTACGTAACGGTCAATATTACTGTACCCAAGCGCCTTACCAATAAGCAAAAGGATCTGCTCAAGGCTTTTCAGGAGGAACTCAGCGGTACGGAAAAAGGAAAAAAGAAAAAGGGTTTGTTTTATGCTAACGCCACATAAGGCAGTAATTTAAAACAACATTGAAATATACTTTACGGGCAATAGCAAAGGCAAGAGACAGCGTAGAAGGCAAAAATGCTTTTTACGCTGTCTTTCTTTATGTTCAAAAATAAAATCGCACATTCGTCAAGCAAAAACTTCCTTGCTACAATGTAGGCGAGGGAGGTAAGCAGATATGCGAAATCAAAAATATTACATAGCGATTGATGAAAGTGAACGGAGAATTATTCTAAATGCTCTTAATGCGCTGCGGAACAAATTACTTGCACAAGACAGATATACGGACGCAGTAGATGATGTTCTAATCAAAGTAGTCAACGCACCTATTAAGAAATTCAAGATAAAGATGGCGGAGGTTTAAGGTTATGGAAAAAACAATATTTGAGCAGATGGGCGGCACATATACTCAGCAAGGCGATTGCTATTTGCCAAATCTCGTCTTACCCACCGAAAAAGAAACAAGACCTATTGGAGTATGGGGGCAACGGCATTTACGGTATCTGAAAGAATGCCATAGGATTACATACGCTAATCTTCTCACAAGCGGCAAACTGAATAGCTATCTTGTTGATATTGATGAGCGGGCAGAGAATATGTTTCTTCGGTTGGTAAAGCAGATGGCAGAGCACGAGGGTGTGACCGAGCGGCTAAAGGCGGAAAATCAAATGGAGTGGGTTGGACAGATAAATAACATTCGAATTTGTGCAACAGAAATTGTCAACCAAGTGATTATTTTTGGACAAATGACCGCACTAAAATAGCGGTCTAATTCTGCTGGCGTCTGCTTCATACAACTTTTTATCCACCATAAAACCATTTCTACAAAGTTACCGGAAACATGATTGATAAGAAAATCCAGCCGTATGTCTTTATTGTGTTTCCGATTTTGTTTGACAAAGTCACGGATTATATAAAGTAAAAAAACTGTGAATTCTTAAGGGATTAACTTGACTTTTTCTCCTCATGATTTTATACTAACAAAGATTAGAATTGGTATTTTTATTTCCTAATAGAGCCATATTATATTGCACTTTTTATTGGGAACGACAAGATCACGTTATATTTATGGATGTTTGTCTTCTTGATTAGCAAGGCTCCGGACAAATTACCAGAGTCATTTTTTTACAATATGAAGGGAATTATGGTGAAAGCGATATGGACAGCCAAACTCCAGACATAAAAGAAAAAATACTTTTCACAAGTCCAGCGGAAGCCTGTCACCTGATGGGTTCCAATATGCGGGGCCTCTCGCAAGAGGAAGCGGACAAGCGCTTAGAACAATACGGAAAAAATGAATTAGCGCAAAAGAAGCAGACCAGCATGCTGAAAAAGTTTTTGGCAAACTTTACTAGCTTGATGGCATTGCTTTTGTGGGCCGGCGGCGTTATGGCAATACTTTCCGGCGCATTAGAGTTGGGGATTGCCATTTTCTGCGTCAATCTGATCAATGGCCTTTTCTCCTTTTTTCAGGAATTTAAGGCGGAAAAGGCGACCAACGCCCTGCAAAAGATGCTGCCCGCTTACGCTCGAGTAATCCGGGATGGCGAAGAGAAAAAAATACTGGCAACAGAAATTGTCCCCGGAGACATTATGGTTCTGGAAGAAGGCGACCGCATCAGCGCCGACGCCCGAATTCTTCAAAGCAATGATTTCCGTGCCGACCAGTCAACGCTTACCGGAGAGAGCAATCCTATCCGTAAAAGCAGCGATGCTTTACAACAGGAATGCAGTTATTTGGAAGCGGAAAACATGGTGTTTTCCGGCACGTCAGCGGCGGCGGGTACCTGCCGTGTGCTGGTTGTATCAACCGGTATGGACAGTGAATTTGGGAAAATTGCAAACCTGACGCAAAATACAGAAAAAAGCCTTTCGCCTTTGCAAAAGGAACTAAATGTCCTGACTAAACAAATCGCCTTGATTGCTTTCAGTATTGGCCTTATCTTTTTCCTGATTGCGGTATTTTTAGTAAAAGACCCGTGGATGGAATCATTTCTTTTTGCGCTGGGAATGATCGTGGCATTTATCCCGGAAGGGCTGTTGCCGGCGGTAACGCTATCTTTGGCTTTAGCGGTACAGAAAATGGCTAAAGAGCACGCACTGGTCAAGAAATTGTCTTCTGTAGAAACATTGGGATGTACCAATGTCATCTGTTCGGATAAAACCGGTACCCTTACGCAGAATGAAATGACGGTCAATCACCTGTGGAACCTGCGTGCAGAAATGACGGTAAGCGGAGAGGGATATGCCCCGCAAGGGGAAATTCGGGATGGCGATATTGTAGTAACGGCGCAAAACAGCAACGCATTAAGGCTTTTGCTCAGTGGCGCTGCGTTGTGTTCTAACGCCAAATTGCTTCCCCCGGAGGAGGGAAAAGAACGCTACACGGTGCTGGGCGACCCGACGGAGGCGTGTCTTGGCGTTGTTGCCCAAAAAGGCGGCATTGACCTGGATACACTGAATCAGACGTTTCCGCGTGTCATGGAGCTGCCTTTTGATTCCCGCAGAAAGCGCATGACAACTATCCATCAGCTCAGAGAACCTTTTGAAGGAAGCAATCGAATCGCATTTGTAAAAGGTGCTCCCAAAGAGGTTATGGAACTGTGCCAACGCTGTTATGATGGTTCTTCTTCCCGCCCGATGAAGGAGGAAGACCGGCAGCGCATCATGCAGGCAAATGATACTTACGCCCGGGATGGTTTGCGTGTCCTGGCAGTGGCCTATCGTCCGTTACGCAGAGACGATGAAACGCTTCCTGAATCGATTCGTGAATATACTCCTGAAAATGTAGAAGAGAATTTAACCTTTCTTGGGCTTGTGGCGATGCAAGATCCGCCACGCAGTGAGGTAAAAGAAGCGGTTCGCCTGTGCCGCAGTGCGGGTATCAAAATCATTATGATTACCGGTGACTATGGATTGACTGCCGAGAGTATAGCCCGCAAAATTGGCATCATCCAGAGCCCTGATGCCAAGGTAATATCGGGCGTGGAACTGGCCGAGATGGATGATACTGTGCTGAAGGAAGTGCTAAAAGGCGAGGTTGTTTTTGCCCGCATGGCGCCCGAACAAAAATACCGCATTGTCTGCGCTTTGCAGGAGATGGGCAACATTGTCGCAGTAACAGGCGACGGCGTGAACGACTCTCCCGCTCTGAAAAAGGCGGATATCGGTATTGCCATGGGAATTACCGGAACGGATGTCGCCAAGGAAGCTGCCGATATGATTCTGAGCGATGACAACTTTGCTACGATTGTCCGGGCGATTGAAGAAGGCAGAACGGTTTACAATAACATCCGGAAATTTCTTCGATATATTTTCGACAGCAATACGCCGGAAGCCGCAGCACCCACTTTATATCTGCTTTCCGGCGGTATGATTCCCGTGCCGCTAACTGTACTTCAAATTCTGACCATTGATATTGGTACGGATATGGTGCCTGCGCTTGGCTTGGGCGCTGAGCATGCAGAAGCAAGTGTGATGCAGCAACCGCCGCGCTCCACCAAAGAGCGGTTGCTCAATAAGAATGTTGTTTTAGTCGGATTCATCTGGTATGGACTGCTTGGCACACTCTTTTCTGTGGGTGGTTATTTCCTTGCCAACTTCCTGAACGGCTGGCCGGGTATACCACTGGCTGCGGAGGGGACGCACGGTTATGCCGAGGCCACAACGATGATGCTGGCCGGTGTGGTCTTCGCACAGATGGGAATGGCCATGAACAACCGAACGGATTATGAATCGGTCTTTAAAAGAAAGCTGTTCAGTAATCATTATATCAATGCCGGCTTAGTGATAGAGGTAGTGATTCTGCTTGCGCTGATGTATATTCCGTTCTTGAGCGGAATTTTCAATACGGCGCCGATTTCCTGGATTGAGTGGCTTTACTTAATTTGTATCCCGTTTATTGTGTTTGGCATTGAGGAAGCAAGAAAGAAATTACTGCGTGTACGCCGAGCGAAAAGGAGTTGAAAGCAATGAAAGCATTAGTTATAGGATGTGGAAAATTTGGTGTCCGGGTGTCGGAATATTTGGCACGAAAAAACCATGATGTCATCGTCATAGATAATAGCCCGGAAACATTCCTGGCTTTGAGCGAGGAATTTACAGGACGAACAATCTGCGGAGTCGGATATGACAAAGACGTGTTGAAACAGGCGGGAATTGCTTCGGCGGATGTAGTGATTGGCTGTACCAGCAGCGATTCGCTGAATGCAGTGGTTGCTAACATTGCGAAAAATGTATTTCATGTTCCCACAGTTATCGCTCGTATGTATGACCCTATACGGGCGAGAATGTTTGAATCCATGGGGATATATACAGTATCCATTACCCGCCTTGGACTGGATAATGTCATGGAATACCTTGAAGGAAACAGAAGCTGGCGTGTCATTCGCAAATTGGGAAACGATGTCCAGCTTGTAAAGGTACGAATTCCTGCCAGCTTGGAGGGGAAAAAGTATTCCGAGTTTGATGTGGCAGGAAAGATAAGTCTGATTGCTGTAGAACGTCATGGACGATCCTTTGTGCCGGAAAGAGATATGTGTTGCGAATATAACGATATCTTGTATTTGTCGGTTTGTTCAGATTGCATGGAGCGGGCCAGGGATATGTTGCAATTATAAAGTGGAAAGGAGCGGTGTACGATGAATGTGATTATTGTTGGCGGCGGCCAAGTCGGAGGATATATCGCTGGATTGCTAATAGAAAACGGAAACAATGCTATCGTCATTGAAAATAAAGAAAAGGCCCTTCAGGCATTAAAGAAAAACGGCCTAAAAAAAGAAAATGTCCTGACAGGCGATGGAACGGACGCTCTGTTGCTGGAAAAAGCCGGAGTGCGCAGATGTAACGCCTTGGTTTGTACTACGGGCAATGATGAAACTAATTTGGCCGTGGCAATGATGGCAAAATTTGAATACGATGTGCCAAAGGTAATTGCGAGAGTTAATAATCCCAAAAACGCATGGCTTTTTAATGCAGGTATGGGTGTGGATGTAAAGATCAATCAGGCCGACATGATCGGTCATATGATTGCAGATGAAATGAACTATCAGTCCATTATGACCTTGATGCGGCTGTCCAAAGGCGACTACTCGATTGTCCGTATCCATGTCGACTATCATTCTCCGAATGTCAATAAAACCATCGCTGAGATCAAACTTCCTTCGCACGCCCTCTTGATTGCTATTTATGAAGATGATGCGATGCTTATTCCCCATGGTGAAACCGTTATTCGTGCCGGCCAGTATATTCTGGCTTTTGCAGACGAGGCGGCCGTGGAGGAACTGAACCGGATATTTGGTGCGAAAGAGTAGAAAACATCATTTTATCGGAGGGATATTTTCTGCGATCTTCTTTCTTAGTCGCAATAAATTAGATTATGAAGGAACGAATATAGCCGCATTGATGCGGCTAGGGTAAAATGGAGGAAATGATCCTGTAACGCTTTCAAATGCAAAATGGAGGGGTAAGGTGTTTATACCTTATCCCTCAAAGTTTATGCTTTAGAAATGGCTTGAAATCAGGCTTTTTCAACCTCTAATTTTCGATTCTTATATGTTGTAATTAGAGGTTTTAACGACATTATAAAATGTGAATCGGTTTCTATTTCACTACGCAAGGCATAAAACAAAATAGTATCTCCGCTTTTTTGAAAAATATTCAAAAACTTATTCAGGAAGTATTGACAAACATTTGTTCTGTGGTGTATAATAAAAAAATATCAAAAGAGAGCGACAACTGAATATCTTTCTTCACAGATTTGGGATGACGGCTGTGAGCCGGATAATGCCTGCGGTATGCTAAGAGAAAATGCCGCCGCTTCTGAAACTGCTTTGGACTGTCGGCAGTAAGAAAAGCGTAAAGGACAGTTTCGACTTTGAATTTCAAAGCCGGTTACATGAATGTGAAGCCACTACCGCAAGGGATAAGTTTATCCTTTTGGCGGTAAGTCGGTACGCATTTGTGTGCCGGCTTTTTTTGTTACCCGAAAGCCGGTTACAACTGAATGACCGGCTGGATGGGATATGATTTTGCCAAGACCTCTTGTGTGAGCAGAGAGAGCGAAACAACGCTGCGGTGAGACTCCGGGGCAGGAATAGAAAAACGACATTCAGGCAGACCGGCAAAACACCCACGGGAAAGACAGCAGAGATGTCGTATGCTGTAACAAGCAGGGAAACTGTATTGACAGTTTCCCTCCCAATCGGCTTTGAGAGCCGATTTCACTTTAGGGGGCACCCCTAATACCCCTTGAAAAATCAAAGAAAGGACTGATGTTATGAACGAAGTTAAAAATAAAAATCTGTTTATCCGTGTCAGCGAAAAAGAGAAAAATATGATTGAGCATAACGCTGAAAGGTGCGGTCTCTCTGTATCAGAATATCTCAGGCAGCGAGCTTTGGGATATATGCCGAGAGCTGTTTTACCCGAAATATTCTTCTCTTTCAATGATAAATTAGATGAGCTTTGTGTGGTATGCGAAGGCAAAATCTCAGCAGACACGGAAGAAAAAATTATCTCTTTGATTGATGAGATAACCGCCGAACTTATCTTACCGCAAAAGGAAAGGATAGTGGTATGATGTGGCGACAACGGGATACTGGCCTGTGAAAAGCAGGCTGAAGGAAGTGATCGACTATGCGGAAAACCCCGATAAAACCATCGACAAAAGGTATGTGGACAGCGATCTCTACGCCGCCTTGCAGTATGTTTCCAATGATAGAAAGACCGATGAGCGTATGCATGTCAGCGGTATCAACTGCAACGCTAAAAGAGCCTATGAGCGTATGACAGCAACAAAAAAGCGCTTCGGTAAAACAGGCGGCAATGTGGCGTATCACGGGTATCAGAGCTTTCAGACGGGAGAAGTAACTCCCGAAGAAGCACACAAAATCGGCTTGGAAACCGCAAGGCGTATGTGGGGCAAGGAATATGAAATTGTTGTTACCACCCACCTCAATACCGATAATCTCCATAACCATTTTGTGGTAAACTCCGTATCCTTTAAGACCGGCAGGAAGTTTGAAAACCATATCTCCGATCACCACAGGCTCCGTGAAATCTCCGACGCCGTATGTCTGGAATACGGCAAAAGCATTTTAAAAGAAGCTGAATTTTATGGCGGGAAGAAAAAGGAATACCGGCTGAAGCAGAGCGGCGGTGTGTCGCACCGTGAACTGTTAAAGGCGGATATTGACACCGCTCTTGCCCAGTCCACCAACTTCAAAGCCTTTGAGATACGCCTCAAAGATATGGGCTACGAGATACGGCGTGACGAACACTTTGCCCACTATTCCGTCAAAGCGCCGAGCTGGCAGAGGGCAGTCCGCTTAGACCGCTTGGGCAAGGAATATATGCCTGCCGCTATCCGTGAACGACTCTTGGATAATCAACGATATGTCGGCTATGTTCCGTTCCATAAGCCGAAATATACACCGCTGCTTCTGCTTGAAATCGAGTACCGCAAAATGAAAAAGATGGACGGCATACAGGTATTGTTTGAACTGATTATCGAATTATGCAAGCTGATCACAGGCAACAATATTGCTCCTGCCGCTCCCCGCCTGCTTTCGCCCGAAATGCGGCGGGAGGTTGCCAAACTGGATAAAACCCTTGAAGAATACAGATTCCTGTGCGAGAAGCAGATTGATTCTCCGCAGGAGCTTGCCTTTTTTATCAGCGAAACACGGGCGCAAATCTCCGCTTTGGAAAAGGAAAGGCAGTCAATATATAACCGAAACCGCCATAAGAAAAGCGAATCGCTGAACACCGAAGCGAGGGATATTACCGCAAAAATCAAGCCTTTGCGAAAAGAACTGTCCATCGCACGGGCAATTCTCGAAAAGATACCGAGATTTGAAAAACTGCTCGAAACCGAGCGGCAGATGGAAATTGCCGTAACAATGAAGCACAAAGAAAGAAGGTATGAACGATGATAAATACAATCAACCCGCCGAAGAAAAAGGCGGCGAATATCGGGGTGGATAAGCTCCGCACCTTTGAGGGACATCCCTTTCAGGTGCTGGACGATGAGGATATGGAGGTGCTGACCGAAAGTATCAAAGAACAAGGCATACTTTGTCCGCTGATCGTCCGCCCGATTGAAAATACGGACGAATATGAAGTGGTTAGCGGACACCGCAGACTACACGCCGCTATAAAAGCAGGACTTTCCGAAGTGCCTGTTTTGATCTATCCCCTTGACCGAAACGAAGCGATGATTGCGGTGGTAGACAGCAATCTCCACCGTGAACGGATACTCCCAAGCGAAAAAGCTTTTGCTTACAAAATGAAAATGGAGGCAATGAAAGCACAGGGCAAACGCACGGACTTAACTTTATCGCAAGTTGCGACAAAGTCGGATACCGCCGCCGAAATCGGCAAGGAACAAGGCGAAAGCCGAAATAAAGTATTCCGATATATCCGCTTAACCCACCTCATTCCCGAACTGCTCCAAAAGGTAGACGAGGGCGGGATTGCGCTCAGCCCCGCCGTTGAGCTTTCCTATCTGTCCGAAGAACAGCAGAAAATCCTGCTGGACGCTATGCGCCTGAACGATTGCACCCCTTCTCACGCACAGAGTATCCGTATGAAGAAAGCGGCGCAGCAGGGTACGCTTTCTTTGGAAAGTATCTATGAGATTATGTCCGAGGAAAAAGCAAATCAGACCGAGCGTATCAGCTTTAAGGTGCAGGATTTAAAGGCATTTTTCCCGAAGAATTACACGCAGAAACAAATGACCGATACCATTTTAAAACTGCTGTACGACTACAACAGAAAATTGGAACGAAGCCGTAGAAGCCGGGACGAAAGGTAAGGTGGAGATATGAAGAAAATAGATATTTATTCGAATAACGAAGTCATATATGCTCTGCCGCCTGAGCCGATAGACGGAAACGAGCCGGTTTGTCTTGTGGATTATATGCTGCCCCGCAGCAAGGAACGCACTCTTGATTACAGCAGGATGCGCCGTTTTGGGGAGGATAATTTCAAGCTGAAGATCGGTGGGACAATCTATGAAATCTCTACGCACTTTAATCCGAAAGGCAGACAATGCGTTATGGAACAATTCAAGGAACTGATCCTGTCCGAAAAGCTGATTTAACAGTCACACAGTAGAAAAAGGCAACAGGGTATAGTAGGATCAATATGCCTTTGCTATGCCCTGTTGTCGGAAAGGAGAAAACGAATGATGACAACAGCAACGAAATTAAACGGGCAGGCAGATGAAAAAATCACGGCGCTTTACTGCCGCTTATCCGTGGATGATGACAACAAGGACGAGGAGTCGAACTCCATCACCAACCAAAAACAGATTTTGCAGGACTACGCCCGAAAAGAGGGATACACCAACACCATGTTTTTCGTGGACGACGGCGTATCGGGTACAACCTTCCAAAGACCAAATTTTATGCGTATGGAGCGTATGGCAGAGAACGGAAAAATCGGCACAATCATCGTGAAAGACCTCTCCCGCTTCGGGCGTGAGCAGGTGGAAATGGGCAGGCTGACGCAGGTAGTGTATCCGTCGCTGGGCATTCGCTTTATCGCCATACAGGAGCGAGTAGATACCCTGACCGGAGACGGCGTGGAAATGATGCCCTTTCACAATATTTTCAACGAGTGGTATGCGGCGCAGACCTCTAAGAAAATCCGTGCGGTATGGCAGTCCAAAGCGGATAACGGCAAACGGGTATCTTCTTCTGTTCCGTTTGGGTACAGGAAAGACCCGAATGATAAAGAGAAATGGCTGATTGATGAGCCAGCCGCCGAAGTGGTACGCAAAATCTATGCTTTCTGCCTTGCAGGGCGTGGCCCATCTCAGATTGCAAGACAGTTGGAAAAAGAGAAAATTCTTGTTCCCTCTGCTTATTACGAAAGTGTCGGCAGATCACACGCACAAAAAGTACCGGCTAATCCGTACTGTTGGGATCAGAAAACCGTTGTCGGTATTCTTGAAAACAGGCAGTACACGGGCTGTGCGGTGAATTTCAAGACCACCACCGTCAGCTACAAGGTGCATAAAACCGTCTACAAGCCAGCGGAGGAACATCAGATCATTCCGGATATGCAGGAACCGATTATCTCAGAGGAGCAATGGTTAAGGGTGCAAGAACTCCGCAAACACCGCCGCAGACCGACAGCTACGGGCAGAACAAGCCTGTTTTCGGGATTGGTGTACTGCCCCGACTGCGGCGCAAAGCTGCATTTCTGTGCTGCTAAGAGCCTGAAACGCAATCAGGAATTTTGGAGATGTTCCAACTACAAGGACGGCAGAGGAGCTTGCAAAATCCACTATATCCGAGATGTTGTGCTTGAAAAGATTGTGTTTGAAGCCATCAGCGGTTTAGCGGATTTCGTGAAGTGCCACGAAACGGTATTTCTGTATATGCTGGCGAAGAAAACCAACGCTATGCGGCAGAAAGAACACAAAAAACTCCAACAGACAGTGGAACAGGGTACAAGGAGAATTGCCGAAATCGACAGGCTGATTGAAAAGGTGTTCGAGCAGAACGCAAGCGGCATACTCTCCGATGAGCGCTTTTCCAAAATGCTCCAAAGCTACGAAAAAGAGCAGAAAGCCTTAATACAGGAGGTTGCCGACAGTCAAAAGGCATTACAGGAAGCGAAGCAGAAGGTTACAGATTTAAGGCTGCTGCTCCGTACCCTGCGTGAACTGACGGATATTACGGAGCTTACCCCAACGCTTGTAAACGCATTGATTGAGCGGATCGAAGTACACAACAATGACAAGTCAAGTGGCCACTGTTTTGTAAAGGTGGATATTTATTTTACGGCGGCGGGAATGATCGATATTCCTACCGAACAGGAAATCCTTGCTATGATGAAGGAAATACGGGAAAACCCGCAGGACTTCCGCTTTGTAGCATAACAAAAGAATACGGTGCAACCCATTTTACTGAGTTACACCGTACCCCTACATAAAAACTTCCTTATCTGGCGTTGGCTTAAAACAAACCCTTTTTTGTTTTCAATATTTTTGGAAAAAGTATAATACTAAAAAATAAAAAGGGAAAGATATTGTAACCAAAGAGCTTCTATGATACAATAACTTTAGTCTCAGAACAATAGATAAGTACTTATTAATAACTACTCTAATCCCCTGTACTATAAGGAGTTTTCAATGGGCAGTATCATACTGATTGTATACATAGTTGTTTCTCTCATTCTTCTGCTTACGCTTCTGTTAAAGCGAAAATATAAGATTTTGGGGATTGGAATATATCTTCTATTTCTGTGTTCGATTTATATTTTATGCAATACCTTATTTCATTTTAACCATCTTTCTTTTTCTATTAATCGACTTTCAAGCGTAAGAGAGCGTCTTTATATTGTACCGTTTGTAAAACCTTTACAAGAAGCTGTTCGTATGAACGGTTCAGTTGCAGCGCTTGTATTCAGCTATTGTAAATACGTATCAATAGGAGCAGCTTTAACCGTTGCCATTACATTTTTAAAACCGCACAGTAAAAATATCCTCAAAAAGATACTTTTGGCCTGGGCAATTCTTTTGTTCATTACTTTAACGGCATGCTGCTTTTCGTTTGTTATTTTTGACAGCGGAGCGTTTGTTTCTTTACTCGGGGGAATTTTTATAGGATATATACTTACGAAAGATATAAAAAAGCGAATAGAAAAAATAATTATTTATACAGAGGAAGATTATGAATAGTCTTTTAACCGTATCTGAGCTGAAAAAAAAATATACACAGGGCGAAGTAGAAATTGATGTTATAAACGGACAGAATCTTGAACTTGCCGCGAGCGAAATGATCGCTGTTATGGGGAAAAGCGGATCAGGCAAAACAACTCTTTTAAAAATGATAGGAGGACTTCTTCCCCCCAGCAGCGGATTTGTTTCTTTTAAGGGAGAAGATATTTATCAAAAGAACGAAAAGGAACGCAGCAGGCTTCGAAGAGAAAAAATAGGTTTTGTTTTTCAGAATTATGAATTAATTCCTGAACTCAATGTACAGGAAAATATCATTTTTCCTCTGCTTCTAAGCAAAAAAATTGTTGATAAAGACTATCTGAACGCTCTTTACACAGAGTTGGAGCTTTTGGATAAGAAAAAACGTTATCCGGAACAGCTTTCGGGTGGAGAGCAGCAGCGAACCGCGATTGCCCGCGCGCTTATTACAAAACCGGAACTGATTTTATGTGATGAGCCAACAGGAAATTTGGATGAAGCTACCGCGAAACAAGTAATGGAAATGCTGAAAAACATTCATGAAAAATACAAAACAGCTATGATCATCGTTACACACGATAAGGATATCGCCGCTTACGCGGATAGAGTCCTTACAGCCGAAAACGGAATTTTCAGGTAAACGATATGCACGGAATTCTATTATATATCAAAAAAAACATTCTGAAAAAGTATTATACCTATTTCCTTATTTTTATTGCGCTAGCCATTCTTTTGTCTTGTCTGATTACGGTATTTGCATCAGGTCAAGCTTTATCACAGGCATATCGAAACGCGCTGAAAAGCACTTACGGCACACAGCAATATGTGGCATTTCACGTCAGCACAGACGAAATTCCGGAAAATATTTTTTCTTCTGTGGGGGTAACAAAAATTTTCGGCACGCTGCAGAAGGAACAAAAAACAGCCGCTATCGGCTGGATGGATGAAACCGCACTGAAAATGCATGAAATTTCTCTTATATCTGGCAGATTCGCGCAAAAAGAGAACGAAATTGTTTTGGAAGAGTGGGTAAAGGAACGCTTTTTCCCCGAAGCAGAAATAGGGGAATCTATAAAATTATCCTATAATGCGTTTTCTCAAAACGGTATGTTTGATTTTCCAAAAGAAAAAACCCTTATTCTTTCCGGGATTATTAAAAATTATTCGTCTGTTCAAACCGGAGACGTTTTAACGCCCGAAGCAGGTTATGAACAGCTTCCGTCTGTCCTTTTTTGTTCCTTACCGCAAGATACGGATTGTTATGTTGAAACCCTTTCTTGTATTTTTATTGAAAATGCCTTTAACGGTCGACCGCTGCTTCAGCAATACTTTCAGCCCGCGGAAATAAGCAGTAACGACGAATATTACCGCGCGGATATTTCTAATATAGATACTTTCATTGTTCAGATATTCAAACTCATCGTTTTAGCCGCAACCGTTTTGATCTTACCGACGATACTGTTTCTTTTTGTATGGGGTGATTTTCCCTCTCTCAAAAAGGCTTTTGTACTGGGCGCGGATAAAAATCAACTTTTTATTGTTGTGTTTTTGAAATGTATCATAGAAATATCGGCATCACTTATCTTGGGAACCCTCCTGTCTTTTTTTACGGTCGGCGCCTTTTCCAGATTGCTGCTTACATTCTTTTCCATTGATATCGCCTCTCACATATCACAAAGCGCTCTTATGATGGGAATCTCCTTATATTTGCTGGTGGGGCTTTTGTCAAGCGCGGTAATTTCCTTGCTTTCCGTAAGATTGCTCACACGAGAACCAAAAACCGCAAAGAAAAAACACATTATATTTTCTTCAAAAAATCCGTTTATTCTGTTTGCTTATAAAAATATTTTAACGCATTTTTCAAAATTTATGGCAACTTCTTTCTGTCTGGCCGTTTGCATTACCGTCTTTTGCTGCAGCTTCGCGGTAAGCAAAGGATTTATAAAGGATTTAGAGCACCCTTTTTGTGATTTTTCTCTGGAATTCAATATGCAGATTTTCGCAGGTCCGTTACGAATTCCGTGCCAGGAAAAACGAGGGTTCACCGAAAAAGAACTTGAGCCGATAATCAATGATATCAACATAAAAAATTTATTTCTTACGAAATACGCGGTTGTTAATATTTTAAGTGAAGATACGGAAATTCACCAACTTTTTGCTGATAGGCTTCTTCGTCCTTTCTCTTCAAATCCCGAAGAAATGGAGCAAGAAAAAAGTCGTTATGGCTATAAAACAACAGAAAATCTTTATCGAACCACAATTAAGGGCGTAGATGAGCCGGTGCTTGATATTTTAAAAAATTTTAAAACCATAGGGCAAATAAACAAGGAACAACTAAAAAAAGGAGAAGAAGTAATTCTTTGTGTTTCAGAGCAAAAGTATGACGATAAAATAAAAGCGCTTCTTGGCAAAGACCTTGTTTTTACACAGATTTTTGATTATATTCCCGAAAAAAGCGAGGGATTTCGCCGTGATATGACCGCCGAGGTAGCCGGAATTGTAATTGTTCCGGAGGAAGAGGATTTATATACCCGTGCGTTCGCATCAAACGGTTATGATTTTTTATGGAACAGCAGCGCTTTTCTTGAATATGGAATTCATGAATACTATTTTGGTGTATATATCGAAACAATAAACGATACAGATATAAATCATTTAAGCAGTGTATTAGCTGAGATCAAAGAGAAAAATCCGGAAGCTACGTATATTTCAAAAACGGAAATCAAGCAAGCGGAAGAAAAAATAAAAAATATCGTATCCGTTGCATCCAGTGCTATTGTAAGTATTTTGGGAATATTTGCTTTTATGATAATTTTCCTAAATTATTTGCTTTCAGTAAATCAAAAGAAGAAGCTGTTTAAAACGCTTTCTTATATCGGAATGGCTCGGGGAGAATTAAATAAGCTGATGATAACAGAACATTTCCTTTACCTTTTAACCGGATATTTTCTTTCTTTACCGTTTATAATTCTTTTCACTTTTGTTTTGGAGGCAATCGTTTTCCTTCCGATGATCCTTTTGCGCAGTTTGATTGTTTTAGCAATGTTATCAGCATTTTCAGCGTTACTAAGTATATACAATTATCTTTGGATCAAAAAAAACATACTGGAACCTGCTTAACCATAAAAAGCTTTTGCCGGGCACCCATATCCTTATTTTCCAATGAGAAACAGAGCTTTGGCTCTGTTTCTTTTTTTACAAAAAGGTCAAAAATACGCACAGATACGTTTTACAAAAAGGCTATAAAATAGTATAATTATGCTTGAACAAAGGAACAACAGTTTAGGAGGAACTTCTTTTATGGCCGACTATTTAGAAAACCTTACAAGCCTTCCCTTTGCGCCGCTTGGGATTATTGCCATGCCCGGATGCGAGGAAATCGGAAAGCGCATTGACTACTATCTGACCAAATGGCGCAAGGAACGTGACAGTGAATTCCGGGACGACGCAAGGTTTGTAGCCTATGAGCGCGATACCTATATGATTGATATATCCTGCCCGCGGTTCGGCAGCGGCGAGGCGAAGGGCGTGATCCGTCAATCCGTGCGGGGGTTGGATATCTATATCATCTGCGATGTATTCAATCACACCCTAACCTATAAAATGTACGGCCAGCAGGTTCCTATGAGTCCCGATGACCACTATGCCGACTTAAAGCGCATCATTGCGGCTATCGGCGGAAAGGCCAGAAGAATCACCGTGATTATGCCGATGCTCTATGAGGGGCGCCAGCATAAGCGCGCGGGAAGAGAATCCCTTGACTGTGCCTTTGCCCTGCAGGAGCTGGTAAGCATGGGGGTAGAAAATATCATTACCTTTGACGCGCACGATCCCCGCGTGCAGAATGCCATTCCTGTACACGGCTTTGAAAACGTGATGCCCACCTACCAGATGATCAAAGCGTTGGTCAACGCGGTTCCGGATATCAGCATCAATAAGGAGCATTTGATGATCATCAGCCCCGATGAAGGTGCGATGAGCCGCGGTATTTATTTTTCTTCTGTTTTAGGCGTTGACCTGGGAATGTTTTATAAGCGCCGGGATTATTCGGTTGTCATTAACGGCCGCAATCCGATCGTGGCGCACGAATATTTAGGTGCCGATGTTGCCGGCAAGGACTTGATTATTGTCGATGATATGATTTCCTCCGGTGACAGCGTACTGGATCTGGCCATAAAACTGAAGGAGCTGAAGGCAAAAGATATTTACGTATGCGCTACCTTCGGCTTGTTTTGCGAAGGTCTTGCGCATTTTGACGACGCGTACGAAAAGGGGTATATCCGCAAGGTGTTCACCACCAATTCCGTACGCAGCGCCGCAGAGCTGCTGGCAAGACCGTGGTACTGCAGCGTAGATCTTTCCAAGTACATTGCCTATATCACCGATACGCTGAACCATGATGCATCCATCAGCGAGCTACTGGATCCTTCTACAAAAATCAACAGTCTGCTGATCAAAAAAGGAAAAAGATAATAAAAAATGGCCCCACGCGGCCATTTTATGCTATGATAGAAACAGAATTCCGGACTGCCGGAAAACGATGCTTTGCCTTGCTCTGACAAAAGAGGCGGCTCCCTGCGTTAAGCCGAAGGGAGTGAACGCACAAGCAATTCTATTCCTCTATGCGCACCGGACAGGACAAAGCAAAGGCAGACATTTTTGACATACTTTAATAAAAACAGGAGGGATGCTTTAATATGGCTCAGGAAAGAAGAAACGGCACCCCTGCGCCGCGGCGTGCCTCAAAGAAGGATTCCCCTGTGCTTACGGTGTTTTTACTGGCAGCCATTATATTGATGGCGGGATTTTTGATATATTTCTTTGTCTTTAGCGAAAATGGATTTCTGTATTCTCATTCCAGATCAGGAAAATTCGCCGCGGCGCTTAGTGAAAATAATTATCAGGCGGCTGCTACTATTTGGAAAGAAGCAGAACAAAAAGGAATACAGGATTCCCTTTCCGATGAACTTGCCGCGCATTTGGAGCAATATTTTTCCCTCTGCTTTTCGGCAGACTACACCTCTGACGTTTGGACCCGTTATCGGGGACTTGAGGTTTTTAAATCCTCCATTGAACAACCCGTATACGATAAGCTTGAAGAAATAACCACGGCCTTTTACCGGGGAGAATATTCCGCAGAGGATGCAAAAACCTATTTAAGCCGTGCAGGCCGATTTAGCTTTGCTTCCGAAAAGCTCTCTGACTGCGCCGAAGAGATCGAGCATAAGACGGTCTCCGACAAGGCCTTCACCGAAGGTTCAGCGTTCTACAGTGCAGGCGAATATACAAAAGCTGTAGAAGAGCTGCGGAAGGTTTCCGAAAAAGATACCCAAAAATATGCCTCCGCTCAAGAGCTTTTAAAAAACTGTCTGGAAGCTTACGGAAAGCCTAAATTAGCGCAGGCACAGCAGCTCTATGACAGCGGTGCCGCGGCAGCTGCCATTGAAATTTTAGAGGAACTGGTAACGCTCTTTCCTGATTTTGCAGAAGCACAGGCGCTGCTGGAGCAATGCCGGTAAATCGTTTCAGCGGTACGGAACTGAAAAGAAACATCTCCTTGAAAATATCAAAAAGACCGATACGATGGTATCGGTCTTTTATTTTTTTGCCGGAGTGAAGGTAGCAATGCGAACACGCTCTTGGTGCGGGGTATTGCCGTTGTGTCTTTTAAATACCCGCCCGAAGTAACTGGGGCTGCTGAACCCCAGCTTATAAGAAATCTCTTCAATCGTAAGATTTGACGAGCGCAGCAGCTCGATTGCATGCAGAATTTTAACATGGTTGATATATTCCACCGGCGCCATATTCAGCTCCTTGTGAAAAAGACGGATCAAATGCTGCGGGGAAACATTGGTCAGGGCACATAAGTCCTTTAAGGTAATTTTGCTTTCATAATTTTTGCGGATATAATGAATGGATTTCTGCAACGTCGAAGAACGCGACAGCTCCGGTATTCTGCTGGAAATAACATAGGGAGACAATACATTCTTTTGGGCCGAAAGCAAAATCTGCAAAAGAGACAGCGAAGAAGCAAAGCAGCTGACCCGATTGGCTTGGCAGCATTCTTTCATCAGCTGAAGCAGCATGCCTGTCAACTCTGGAAAGCCGCTTTTGATTTTTGTGATTTGCGGCAGAAAGATTGCTTCCATATCCGATTGTTTTTCAAAATACTCGTGTCCGAGTCCGTTCAGCGCTTCCTCATATTCTTCCCGGCTGATGGATTCTATCGGATCCTTTGTTTCAAAATGGATATAGGCAAACCGGCAGGAAAGATCGTTGATCGGCCTCCGCATATATTCCTGTCCCGCGGGGATCAAAATCATATCCCCCTTTGCTAATTCATGATTTTGGTTTGCCAGCGTAAAACAGCAGCTGCCGTCAAGGATGATTACGATAATATTTCGCTCGTCGGCACAGCGCCACACAGTTTGCCGCGTGATATCATACGCGGTAACCGGTTCAGGATGCGGCAAGACGAATATCTTATAATACATAGTGCCTCCGATAAAAATGTTAAAATAGTGCGATATCATGCTAATTTTGTTTCTTGAAAAGCCTTGGGCAATCCCCTATAATGATTTTAGGTTAAAAATAAAACGATGTCAATAGGAAGTGAAAAAAATGCTAAAAAAAACATGGCGTGTCGCCGTTGTAGGCTGCGGGAGCTTTGCAAACGGCGTATATCTGCCGAATATTGAAAAGGAAGCTCCGGCAAAATGCGTGGCGGTATGCGATATTATTCCCGAGCGCGCAAAGGAGACGGCAGAACGGTTCGGCGTGCCCCAGTGGTATCCTTCCGTTTACGAGATGATAAAAAAGTGTGATTTTGATATTGCGATAGACGCGGCAAGCATCCAGGCGCATCATGAAATCAATATGGCGCTTCTTCAGGCGGGAAAGCATCTTATTTCGCAAAAGCCTGCGGCGCCCACAGTTGAGGCGTTTGATGCGCAAATTGCTCTGGCAAAGGAAAAGGGGGTAAAATTCAACTGCGCTCCCATCCATCCGATGCGGTTTGATTTGGCCGTTGCCCAGCAGCTGATGGAAAGCGGTGCGATCGGAACACCGGCCTATCTGAAATGCAATCTTGCCCACGGCGGGCCGGAGTATTTTCAGTACCGCAATGCCGATCCCACTTGGTTTTTTGAAGACGGAGCCGGCGCGCTTGTGGATATGGGCGTACATGGTCTGCAGATTGTAACCACAATGTTCGGGCCTGTAGAGAGCATCAGCTGCCTGAGCATGATTACCGATCCGCAGCGCAAAGTGCGCTCCGGCGCCTATAACGGACAGCAGATGACAACGGATAAAATTCCCGATGAATATCTGATTTCCCTCCGCTTTGTGAACGGAAAAGCCGGTTTTGTGGATACCGGTTTTTCGCAAAAAGCATCGAAAACACCTCAGCTTGAAATTTACGGAACCAGAGGAACGATTTCCTTCACAAAGCCGTATATGCAAAATCCCATGCCGGAGGTATATATCGACAGTGATGCAATCGGTATGCGCGGCTGGATTACTCCGCAGCCCTGGGAAACCGTTCCCGAAAAAATCAACAGCCAGTGCTGCTGCTTAAAGGATTTGGTACGGGCTATTGAAAACGATACCGAACCGGTGCTCCGCCCCGAGCACGCACGGCATGTGCTTGAAATCATGACAAAAATTCCGCAGGCTATTCGTACGGAAAGTACGGTTAGAATGGAAACGACCTTTTAAGGAGAAAAAATATGAAATCGATAAAAACAGCTTTTTTCGGCGTTTCTCACCCGCATGCGGCTACGTTGTTCAGTACCTTGAGCAACAATGAGCGGTTTTCGTGCATCGGCTTTGCCGATGTGCCGGAATACGACGGCCTCACCCCGCAGGAGCGTGAAAAGAATCTCGGCGCGGGCGCACAGAAAATGAAGCGGTTTTCTTCCTGGCAGCTTCTTTTAGAGGAAAAACCCGATTTAGCGGTCGTTGCGGCAAACAACAGCAGTAAAAGCGATATCTGTTTGACCCTGCTTTCCGAAGGAATTCCGGTAATCGTGGAAAAGCCCATGGCCGTGAATCTGAATGACGCGAAAAAAATGGCGGCCTGTGCGGAAAAAAATCACACAAAAGTAATCACCAATTGGCCTGTATCCTGGTTTTTGCCGTTCCGCAAAGCAAAGGAGCTTGCTGATGCGGGCGAGGTTGGCCGAATCAGAAGAGTCGTTTACCGCAGTCCCGCCACCTGGGGACCCTATTCCTATGCGCCGGACGGAAAACTTCCCGAAGAGGAATGGTTGAAAAAAACCTGGTGGTATCAAAAAAAGTTCGGCGGCGGTTCTATCTTGGATTACGCCTGCTACGGTACGATGCTTTCTACCTGGATTTTTGGGCATCAAGCAAAAGCTGTGAACGCCGTTTCCAAACAGTTCGACACCCGTTTTACCGATGTAGAGGATTACAGCGCGATGATTCTGGATTTCGGAGAGGGAGTGGGTCTGCTGGAGGGCTCCTGGAGCAGCTATAATCCGGCTGAAATCCCCACGGGACCGGTTATTTATGGCTCTGATGGCGTGATCGTCTGCGACAGGCACAGCACGCAGGTAAAAATTTATCACGGCAGAACCCATCAGCCGGCGGCGCCTGCGCAGATGATCGATATGCCGCAGATGCGTAAGGAGGCGCTGGCCGAGCATATCCTTCGCTTTATGGACGACACGGGCGATATCGATGAAACCCTTGATATGCCTTTGAATTTACAGGTAATGGCGGCGCTTTCGGCCGGAATCAGATCGGCCGAAGAAAACAATGCGGTACAAACAGAAATCATATAAAAAGGAGAAGTTTTTATGACAAAGCAGAGAAAAATCGTTTCATTTTTCCTATTATGCGCTGTGCTCGCATCCTGCCTCAGTGTTTTTAGCCTGATCCACGCGGAATCCGTTGAGCGGGACGGCACGGAAAGCGCCAATGTCATTCCCGCAAAGATCGCAACCTTTGAAGCGGTTACTGTCGGTGAGACGCCCGTAAACAGCGGAACATACGATAAAGCCGAATGGGGCATCTTCCGGCCGTATACCTCGGATAACAATTGGAGCAAAGCGGTATTTACTGCCGATAATTATACGGTGATCCCGCAGATTGCAGAGGACCCGGATCCTTCCTCCGGCCATGGCCATGTGCTTATGCTGCAGCCGAAAGCGTATAACGCCTCGCCCCGCTGGGCGATCCGAAACGAGCTGTATGCCCAGGCACAGACGACACCCGGGGCCGTGCGGTATAAAATAAAGCTCTCCGTAGATATCAAAAAGAGCGATAATTTCGGCGCTAAGCTGTATTTCAGAAAAGACAGCGCCGATACCTCGGGCAATCTGGCCGCCAGCGAGGTAGTGACCGCCAACGGAAAATGGGTAACGCTTACCGCCGAATATACCTGTACCTTAGAAGAACTGCAAAACAATAACAACGAGTTTTACTATAATATTTATCTTGTTCAGGTACAAGCGCCTACAGGACCCATGTACCTGGATCATATCACCGCTACGGTAACGCCGGTCTTTTTAGAAGAAGTGACGCCTACAGCGACGGCCACAGCAACCGCATCAACGGCACCGACGCCTACGGCAACAGCTACGGTATCGCCTACCGCTACCACGACGGCTCCGGCTACAGCCGCCCCCACGCCTACAGCAACGAATGCACCTGCGGAAGCACGGAGAGAAAACCTCATACCTGCAAAAATTTCGAATTTTGAAGAAATTCCGCTGGGTATGCTTCCGGCCAAGGCTTATGACGGCTCCGGAAATAAAACCGAATGGGGCATCTTCCGGCCGTATACCTCGGATAACAATTGGAGCAAAGCGGTATTTACTGCCGATAATTATACGGTGATCCCGCAGATTGCAGAGGACCCGGATCCTTCCTCCGGCCATGGCCATGTGCTTATGCTGCAGCCGAAAGCGTATAACGCCTCGCCCCGCTGGGCGATCCGAAACGAGCTGTATGCCCAGGCACAGACGACACCCGGGGCCGTGCGGTATAAAATAAAGCTCTCCGTAGATATCAAAAAGAGCGATAATTTCGGCGCTAAGCTGTATTTCAGAAAAGACAGCGCCGATACCTCGGGCAATCTGGCCGCCAGCGAGGTAGTGACCGCCAACGGAAAATGGGTAACGCTTACCGCTGAATATGCCTGTACGTTAGAAGAACTGAAAAACAATAACAACGAGTTTTACTATAATATTTATTTTGTTCAGGTAAAGGCGCCCACAGGGCCGATGTATTTGGATAATATCAAAGTAAGCCTTACGCCTGTTTCCCAGCAGGAATTGCCCGCGCCGACGGAGGAGGCCGATTCCGTCACCGGTGTTATTTACGAGGTTTCCCAGGATCTGAACAACGCCTTTTTAGTATCCAAAAGCGGTATTGTCGGCAGCAGCGACGTTGCCGGAGGCAAGGTTGAAAAATCCTATACCGTGTATAACATCGGCAATACGGAGTTGAACATTCAAATGTATCTGCAGGTGCTTCACAAAAACGCCGCGGGTGAAAACATCGGCTGGTACGGCGGCAGTCAAAGCTCAAGCGACCCAGTAACCATTGCTCCGGGAAAATCGGCGACGCTTACGGTATCCATGCCCGTAAACAGCGATAACACCGTAACGGTTACGCATACGGAAACGGCAAATTATCCGCTTTCAGAGCTGTTTGTACGTTTTGATTTTAAGCCGACGCTTTTCTCGGGCAGTAAATTTGTGGTGGCCTGCAGTGCTGAAGAGGCGGACTTCTTCTTCTCCTATACGGCCACAAACCAAAAAACAGCCTGGAGCGCAGTGCCCACCACGGATAAGGCGTATATAACGGGAGATTCCACAAAGATGCTTTGGATCGCCTCGGCGGCATTCTTGACTGCGGTTCCGGTCTTGATTGGCATTGCCCGAAAGAAAAAAGAGCAGTAAAAAAATATGGCGATAAGCTTTTATCGCCATAAACTTTATAGGAAACGCCGGCAAAACACCGGCCATCGGAAAGGAGAAACTATGAAAAAGTTTTACGCACTTTTGCTTGCATCCGTTCTGTTTTTATCGTGTTTTTCTTTGATATGCGCGCATGCCGTGACTGACGAGCTGCTGATAAACGGGGATTTTGAAGAAGGAGAGATTTTTCCCTTTGCCAAATACGGTCCCAATAGCGACGTAGACGTGGATCCCGAGTATGCCCACAGCGGGGAATACGGCGCTTCGGTATCCAACCGGGCGGGAGCATGGGCCTGCTGGCAGCAAAATGTAAAGGATCAGATCAAGGAATGCGGGCCCGGCACCTACCGCGCCAGCGTTTGGGTGCGGCTGCCCGAGGAGGAAAGCTATCCGGCAAACTGCCAGCTTGTGCTCAATTACAAGCAAATCGGCGAAAAAAATGACAGCTATCTTACCAGCGCTAAAAAGGACCTTACCACCGGCTGGCAGGAGTTTACGATTGAAAAGGAACTTACCTATGACCAGGAGATCGGCTTAGACCACGTTTACGTCTATGTACAGGTAGTAGGTACCGGAGAAGAAGAGGCGCCCGCCTACTATATGGATGATTTTTCACTTGTAAAAGTAAGTGAAGTGAACGGGATAAAGGAAGAATATGCGCTAACGCATATTGACGTTTCCAGTGCGGTACGGGAGGAAAACACCACCGTGGGCGTGATCCGCTGGGACGCCTGGTACGGCCATAATAACGATACGTTAGGAACCGAAAGCAGTATTCTTTCCCAGGTAGAAAAAACGCTTTCTCCCGCCAAGTATCACTTCCGCGCCCCGTTTTTTGCCAGAGTCACGGAAGAGGGAAATATTGAGATTCCCGAGTATACACAGGAAATTTTCGATCAGGAAATGCAATATGCCATCGATGCGGGCATTGATTACTTTGCGTTTTTGATGTACGACGACGATATGAAAACCGCACGGGAATTCTATAAGGCCAGCGCTTATAATACAGACATCAAAATGTGCTGCATCATCTCCCCCGGGCAGGATAAGTTCCGCCGGGAAATCGTAAGCCTTTTTGAAGAGGACTATTATATGACGGTGCTGAACGGCCGGCCGCTTTTATATCTGTATATCGATAACGATGCGCAATGGGCCAAAGTGAAGGACGATATCGGCTATTACCGTGCCGAATGTGAAAAAAAAGGCATAAAAATGCCGTTTGTGGCTATTATGTCACACTCCCCGGAAAAAGTAAAGGACGTTTACGGCGATGCGGCGGCGCGCTACGGTGTATCCGTAGGGAACGGTGCGCCCTTTGCAGATATTATTTCAAAGGCTAAAACCATGTGGGAGGAAAACCGTGCTGTAAGCGATCAGTTTATTCCCAACGTTTCCTTCGGCTGGCATACGGTTCCCCGGTTTGAAAATCCGGTTTCCTGGATGACCGTCAGCGAAAACTCCTACGGTCAATACGCTACGGACGAGGAACTCTACACCTTCATGAAGGAAGCGCTCTCTTACCTGCAGCAAGAGGAGATACAAGCCGCAACCAAAGCCAATACCCTTACCGTATATGCCTGGAACGAGCATGATGAGGGCGGCTGGATCTGCCCTACCATAGAGGTGGATGAAAACGGCAATCAGCTCTTTCACGAGGACGGTACGCCTAAGATCAACACCGGACATCTTGACGCGCTGAAAAGAGCAATTGCCGAGTATCGTGAAAGTGCGGGCGAAACCGCACCGCCCGCAGGAGGCGGCGGAGCGGGGGCTGTAACGGAGCAGCCGCCTGTGGACGGAGGGGAAACGAAGTTTCCTGTTCTGCCGGTTCTGTGCGGCGGCATCGTTTTGATCGGTGCAGCGGCCGGGATACCTCTTCTTGTAAAAAAACGTAAAGAGGGAGCCAAATGATACCGTTTTCAGACAGCCGTCTTTTTGGCGAGGGAAGCGCGGTTTTGGAGCCGCGCGGCGGGTTGCTTTTTGTAAGGAACAGAACACAGCCTTATTCTTCGCCGGCGCTTCGGCTGACGCCCGCCTCCGGCGGCAGAACGCGCTATTGCCTGAAGCTTGCCTCCGGCGCGCAGCCGGTTACTTTGGCTGTATGCCATAAGCTGCGCTATATCCATTGCAGTCAGGAATTCATTGCCTACGATACCGACGAAAAAGTATTGGTAACCGACCAGAGCTGGGTATGGCTCTCCGGCGATTTTTCCTTCGTTCCCGGCCTGCAGGAGGTGACGGCTTATTTTATACAGGATACCGGTACGCCTCTTTGCGATATTTGGGTAAAAGAAATTGTTACCGAGGAAATTCCCCCGGCGCAGAAACCAAAAGCGGAGATTTCGCGGCAGCCGTTTTCTGTCGGCGCCATCCGATGGGACGCCTATTTCAGCACGGAGGATATGCAAAGCAATGTTTCCCGCCAGGTTGCACGGGCGCTTTCCCCCCCAAAATTTCATTGGCGAGCTCCGTTTTTTTCTAAAGAAGAGGCGGACGGCAGCCTTTCGTTTCCGCCGGAGACACAGGAACGGTTTGATACCGAAGCCGAATTGGCAATAGCGGCGGGAATCGATTATTTTGCTTATTGCTGGTACCGTGATAACGATCCCATGAGCTACGCCCGAAAGCGGCATGCACAATCAAAATACCGGGATAGGATAAAAATGACGGCCATTGTACGCGTTTCCGGATTGGATGACGAAACGCTTGCCGGGCTGGCACGGCAGATGAAGGAAGAATATTATCTGAAATTTGACGGCCGTCCCGTTCTCTATGTATTTGACGCCGTACATGCCGACGGCGCGTACCGTGCCCATATCACAAGGGCAGCTCAAAGCGCCGGAAATCCTGAGCCGTATTACATCGGTATGAACGCTCAGCCGCAGCCGTATCCCGTTTATAAAATAGAAGATATGGGCTTTGATGCCATCGGTTCCTATGGCTTTGTATCCGACCGGCCGGGCGAGCCTTACGCTTCTTTTGCGCGGCGAAACGAAGATATGTGCCGGATGCGGTATTCTTTGCAAACAAGGCTTGACCATGTGCCCCTGCTGTGTCTGGGTCATGACTTCCGTCCGCGGATCGAAAATCCGGTTTCGTGGATGACCGGAAAGCATTATTCTCTGCCGGCTTCCCCGGAGGAGATTTACCGGCATGCCGAAACCATCCTGCGTATGCACAAGGAGCAGGAAGAAAACAAACCCAATACGCTGCTGATCTATGCCTGGAATGAGCACGACGAGGGCGGCTGGATCTGTCCGACGTTAACACACGCACCGGATAAAGATGTAGACGACGGGTATTATCAGGCTTTGAAACGGGCCGTTTGCACGGCAAAAGAGCAATTTAAAAATTCAAACGCCGGCGGAGAAACGCATTCTGCTGCCGGAATTTCGAGGTAAAACCATATGAAAAAATTACGTATAGCAATGATCGGCACGGGAATGATCGCAAACAGCGCGCATTTTCCGGCCTTGGAGCCTTTCCGGCGGGAGGGTCTGATTGAAGTGGTGGGCGTTGCGGATATCCGTCCTGAAGCTGCGGAAGAAACCGCGAAGCGCCACGGAGTGGAAAAATGGTATGAAGATCCTCAAAAAATGCTGGAGGAACTGAAGCCGGATTTTGTAGCGGTATGTACGCCCAACCGATATCACAAGGAATGGACGATAAAAGCATTGGAGACGGGCGCCCATGTAGCATGCGAAAAGCCCATTGCGCTTACGCTGGCCGACGCAAAGGAGATGTGGGCGACAGCAAAAAAGTATAACAGACATTTATTCCCCTGCCAGTGTATGCGGTGGCGAAACTATATGCAAAGAGCGAAAGAGCTTGTGGAAAGCGGTGAGCTCGGAGAGCTGTATTTTTCGGATATCGCGTTTATCCGCCGCATCGGCATTCCCACCTGGGGCATGTTCCATATGAAGGAGCATAATTTCGGCGGGCCGTTCTGTGATTTGGGCGTTCATCTGATCGATTCTCTGCTTTGGATAGCGGGGGATAAAAAGGTGGAAGCGGTTTCCGGCAGCGCCTATACAAAAATCGCCGATCAAGGAGAGGATATTCTGTTAAGCATTGCCGAAAGCGGCGCTTACGCGGGAACCTTTACGCCCAGACCTTACGATTACCGTGAATTCAATGTGGAGGATTTTGCTGCCGGGTTTATGCGCCTTGAGGGCGGCATGAGTGTGAATTTTAAATTTTCCTGGGCGCTCAATCTGCCGACGACAAATTTGGATATGGTGCTGTGCGGCGATAAGGGCGGGCTTTCGGTAAACGGTGAAAAGCTATATAAGAATATCGGCCGCTTTCAGGGGGAATGCGCTATGAAATGGTTTGATAACGGCCCGTTTAGGGGCGTTCCCTTTGAACAGCACCGCTATATGTACCGCCATATCATGGAGGTGCTTGCAGGCAAGGCCGAGTATCTGATTACCCGGGAGCAAAATCTTGAGGTTACCAAAGCGATTGAATGTTTCTATCGCTCGGCAGAAGAAAACAGAGAGATCAAATCGGAGGAACTATGATAAAAGCAGTGATTATCGGCTTCGCCCATATGCATGTCAATGAGGTTGCCCTGTATATCAGCCGGCATCCGGAATACAGCCTGGAGGCCGCCGCGGATATGCCCTCGGACTTAGAAAAAATCGAGCCTCTTCGGTATACGCCGGAATGGAACAAGGAAAATATACGCACGAATTTTTGTCCGCGGATTTATGAGGATTATTGCCAAATGCTTGATGAAGTCAAGCCGGAGGTGGCCTTTATTCTTACGGAAAATTTCCAAAAGAAGAAAGCCGCCGAAGCCTGTGCGGTACGCGGTATAAATGTAATTCTTGAAAAGCCCATGGCCGTAAATTTAAAAGAGGCCCGGGATATCGAGGCGCTTGCGGAAAAATACGGAATTGAAGCTTATGTAAACTGGCCGGTTATGTGGCGTGCGTATTTATATAAAATGAAAAACGCTTTGGACGCCCGCCTTGTCGGCGAGCCGCTGAAGCTGCGGTATATCAACGGCCATACAGGCCCATTGGGAAAAGGCGCAAGGCATCGGGGCGTGAGCGCAAACGCAGAGGAAATGACCGATGCGCAGCGAAAAAAAACATGGTGGTACCAAAAAAAATACGGCGGCGGCGTGTTTTTGGATATCGGCTGCTACGGCTGCTTTTTTGCCAAGTGGCTGCTCGGCGGCGGAGAAAAAAGCGCGATGGCAATCGGAGAGCAAATGAATACGCCCTTTTGTGATACCGCAGATAATTTTGCCGCTGTTGTTCGGTATGATAAGAAAATGGCGGTGCTGGAAGGCACCTGGACTACGCCGCGCGCCGCGATTCCCTCCGGACCTATGGTGATGTGCACCGACGGAATCATCGCCTGTACCGGCGGTGCGGAAAACCGGCCCGGCGTCGAGGCGTTTGACCTATACGGCAATCCGGTGGAAGTTCCCGAAATATCCTTTGGACCGGAGATGACCGATATGCCGCATTTATATGCCTGGCATAAGCAAACAAAAGGCGAAATGCCTCCGATGGCAACGCTAAGCAAAAATGTTGAGATAATGGCTATGCTGGAGGCTATCATCTCAAGCGCGGAAAGTAAAAAAGAGGAACGTATCCGTGTGTAAAGGGATGATTGCAGATATTCAGCGGGCGTCCATTCACGATGGCCCGGGTCTCCGCACAACGGTCTTTTTCAAGGGATGCCCGCTTTCATGCCGATGGTGCCATAATCCGGAGTGCATTTCTTTTGCAAAGCAAGAACTCTTTTATCCGGAAAAATGTATTGGCTGCGGCAGATGCCAAGAGGGCTGTTATGCCGGCGCGCGCGTATCCTGCGGAACAGAAATGACCGCACAGCAGGTACTGCAGGCTGTGCTTGCGGATAGGCCCTATTACGGTGCGGCGGGCGGCGTTACGCTCTCCGGCGGCGAGCCTTTGGCACAAGCCCGGTTTGCCGCAGAGATTTTAAAGCTTTGCCGGCAGGCGGGGATCCATACCGCTATAGAAACTAGCCTGTATTTCTTTGATGCCGAGGTGCTGTCCTTCACAGACCTTATCATGGCCGATATTAAAATATTCAACAGCGCAAAGCACCGGGAATATACCGGAGCGGATAATGAGCCAATTCTTAAGAATTTGCAACGCGCGGATGCCTTGGGCATTCCGCTGGTAATTCGTACGCCGATTATTCCCACCGTAAACGATACGGCAGAAAATATACGGCAAACCCGGGATTTTATCCGGTGCTTAAAAAATGTCATAAGCTACGAGCTGCTGCCCTATCATCCGCTGGGTTTCAGTAAAGCGAAGGCGTTGGGCGTAAAGCAGCAAAAATTTGAGATTCCCCAAAAGGAAAAAATGGAGGAGCTGCGGCGATATGCTGACCTATCAAGATAGACTGTACCGTATGCGGCAGACGAAAATCGCCCATACGCTGGCTAAAAAAGAACAAAACGGATACACCGACCTGGATGATTTCGGTACGGTGCCCCTGCCGGAGGGATATTATGTAGAACCGTGGTATAACAGTGAAAACGGCAGCTTTTATGGGCTTGACGGAATGAGTGAGAACTTTTGCCGCGTGATGAACGCACACGAGCCCTATGTGGACCCTATGGAAATGCTTTGCGGAAGATGGCGCGATATGCTGGTGAATTATCGGGGCGATATTCACTATATGCCCGATTGGATTCAAAAAAATACAAAGCTCCGCAACTTTATGCAGCGCGGTGTGACCGCCCAGTGGAGTAAGCGCTGGGATGAAAAACGATTCCCTTATGACGACTTAAAACCCCTGCAGGAAAAGTACAATATTGCCTCCGGTATTGACGGCGACGCGCATTTTGCCTGTGATTACCGTATCGGGTTCGCCTTGGGCTTCGGCGGTTTTTTAGAGAAAATAGCCGCCGGAAGAAAACAAAACCCTCAAAAACAGGCGTTTTATGATGCGGAAGAAAAATGCGTGCGCGCCATCATCGCTTTTGTTGACCGGCATATTGAAAAAATTCAGGAGCTGCTGCAAAGCGAATCCCGGCCGGAGATCAGAGAAAGCCTTGAAAAAATGCTTTCGGTGTGCCGGAATATCCGGCTGAATAGACCCAAAACCTTTCATGAAGCCTGCCAATGGACGGCATTTTTTAACTGTGCCGCACGCATTTATACCCGCGACGGCGCAGGCTTTCAGTTGGATACCCTGCTGCTTCCCTTTTATGAAAACGACAAAAAAAACGGAATTTTAGAGGATGAAACGGCGATCTTTCTTCTTGCCAATCTGCTTTTGATCGACCCGCATTATTATCAGCTCTCCGGCGTGGACGAGAATGACCGTGACCTGACAAATCACCTCTCGTACCTTGCTTTAGAAGCGGCCGACAGAATCAATATTTCCTGTAATCTGACCGTCCGCGTGCATGAAAACTGCGATCCGGCGTTTTTGGAAAAGGCCGTATACTATTTGTTTAAAAATAAAAACGGCTGGCCCCGATTCTGCGATGATAAAAATCTGTGCGACGGATATAGGAAAAACGGCGTGGATAAAAAAACCGCACGCCAGCGAATTGCCGTCGGCTGCAACTGGATGTGTGTTCCGGGCAGGGAATTTCCGATGAACGACACCGTAAAAGTTAATTTTGCCAAGGTTTTGGAGGAAGCGCTGAAGGAGATGAAGACGGAAAAGGAGCCGTCAACGGAACGGCTTTTTGCCCTGTTTCAAAAACATCTGCTTTGCGCGGTGGATACCGTTGCCAAAGGCGTGAATCTGCATTTAGACCATATCCATGAGGTGACGCCTGAGCTGATCATGAATTTGATGTTTCATCATTGTCTGGAGAAGGGGCTGGATGCGTCCCAATGCGCCGAGCTCTTCACCGTCGGCGTAGACGGTGCGGCGCTTGCCGTGGTTGCGGATTCCTTCGGAGCAATGGAGGAGCGGATCGAACGGGAAAACAGGCTTTCCTGGCAACAGCTTTATGAGGCGCTGGAAAACAATTTTGCCGACGAACGGCTGCGTTTGATGCTGCAATCCACGCCCAAATACTGCGGCGGCGGTACGGCGGCGGATGCCTGGGCTAAGAGGATCAGCGCCCTGTGGACAGAAATTGTTGCAAACCAAAAAATGCCCGCCGGCAGAAAGCTTGTGCCCGGTCTGTTTTCCTGGGCACGAAGCATTGAATACGGGCAGGCGGTAGGGGCTACCCCCAACGGAAGAAGAAAGGGCGAGCCGATCTCCCACGGGGCGAATCCGAATCCTCATTTTCGGGTTGACGGGGCGGTGACCGCGCTTTCCAGCGGAATTGCAGGCGTTCAATGCGGGCGCGGCAACACGGCGCCGCTGCAATTGGAGTTTGACCCTCAAATTACCCTGGAAGAGGGCGGTGTGCAGGTGGTATTGGAGCTGATAAAAACCCATTTTCGGCTGGGCGGTACGCTTATCAATATCAACATTCTGGACGGTGAAAAATTATTGCAGGCCCATAAAAATCCCGAGCAGTATCCCGACCTCGTCGTACGGGTAACCGGCTTTACGGCGTATTTTGCGTCCCTTTCGCCGGAATTCAGACAGCTGGTTGTCAACCGTTTTTTAACAGGAATATAAAAATAAATATTCTCCTTAACAATGGAAGAATATCTTATAAACAAACCTGCCCCCTGTTTGATACAGAATCAAACAGGGGGTGTATATTGGGTGGGTTTTTACTAACTTCTTTTACCATATCTGCTAAGGAAAAAGATTTCACCTGCTGATGTTCTCTCTCCCTCCGTCAAAACTGGCGTTTTGCCACCTCCCTCGGCAGAGGGAGGCTTCCTGTGGTTGCATCTTTCATAAAAGATTCCTATTGAATAAAAATTCTTACAGCTTTCTCTTCCCTCGCTTCGCCTTTCTTAGCGCTTTCTGGAAAAAACAACAAGTATCAGCGAGGCCTTAAAGCAAAAAGCCATCCCTCACTTTAAAGAAAGACAAATTTTTTCTTTTCATCGTAAATGCTCCACGGTATTGGGCATGTAACCAATCCTTTTTTATACGCCTTTATTCCCGCCACAAGCGGTCCGGGTCCAGTCCGTAGATCTGCACTACTTCAAACAGATCGCTGTCTACAATATCCCAAACAGTGACAATATTGCCGCCTGTGGAATCGATATCATAGCCGGCGGTATAAAACGCATGCCATACCAAATGGGCGCACTGGGTCGTAGGCGGACGTCTGCCGCTGTATTTTTTTATGATTCCCGCCAGCGGACTATAATCAACACCCTCCAGATTTTCCAGTGCCGCATCGGCAATGGCCTCCAATTCCTCACCGGATGCGTTCTTTAGCCGCAGCATGACAAACGTAGGGTATTCCCGCCAGGTGTTCAAGCGGTATTCTCCGGCGGGAACGCCTAAAATCGGCGCTTCCAATACGCGGTTGGCGCCGGTGATCAGTCCTGCATGCCCGTGCCGCCAGCCAAAAGAATGGCTGGAGAACATGGCTACCACATACCCTTCTTCATATGGTGCCAAAGGAAAGCCCGCCGTATTTCTGCCGTCTTCATCTACCGCATATTCCATCCAGGTAGTAATGCCTGCACGATGACATTGTACCGAAGCGCCGCCGAAAAAAGTTTCTTGAAATGCCGTTATCTGCGCTGCAAAATCCTCCTGCAGCCGCAGCTCATCAATCGCCCTTGCGCCTAACCCTGTTTGATAAAACAGGGTTTTATAATCTTCATCGGAAAGCGTTTCCTTTTCTAAAAGCGGTAAAAGGTCAATTTTTTCATATTCGGGGGTAAAATGAATATCCCTTTCTATCAGAAAGCTCCCGGCAATCCCTCCCGCGGTAAGCAGCGCGCAAATCAGAAGGCAGACCAGACAGGCTTTTGAGATGCGCTTCACAAAAGCTCTTCCCGGGCAAAAGCATCATAGATCGTACGAATACTTTTTTCTAAATTACATTCGTCAACGCCGATAATGATGTTGATTTCGCTGGAGCCCTGATCGATGATGCGCACATTGATATTTTGCTGCCCTAAGGCTGAGAAGATTTTACCCGCGGTTCCCACGTTGCTGGCCATACCGTGACCCACCACCGCAAGCAGGGCAAGATTCGGGATAAATTCAATGGAATCGGGCTCGATCTCGTCCTGAATACTGGTCATCACGCTTTCCCTTTTTCCTTCAATGGCCTTGGCGTTGAGTACGGCGGACATGGTATCCACACCGCTGGGGAGATGCTCAAAGAGAATATTGTTTCGCTCAAATATCTCCAAAAATCTGCGGCCGATGCCCAGCTCGCTGTTCATCATGTTTTTTTCAATGGTGATTGTGCAGTAGCCTTTATGCCCGGCGATACCGGTGATTACCGTATCGCTCTGATGCTCTTTGGGCAGTTGATGCACAATCATCGTACCGAGTGCATCAGGCTCGTTGGTATTGCGGATGTTAATGGGAATACCGCTTTGCGCCACGGGGAATACCGCGTCCTGGTGCAGCACCGAGGCACCCATATAGGAGAGCTCGCGCAGCTCTTTATAGGTAATATAGCGGATCACGCGGGTTTCCGGAACGATTCGGGGATCGGTGACCATAAAGCCGGAAACATCCGTCCAGTTTTCATACAAATCTGCCTTAGCTGCCCGGGCGACAAGGGAACCGGTGATATCCGAGCCGCCGCGGGAGAACGTAACGATGCCGCCGTCGGGACCGGAGCCGTAAAAGCCGGGAATGACGGCGCGCCCCTCGCGTGCAAGACGCTTGCTCATAATCGTGTTGGTTTTATCGGCATCGAGTACGCCGCGGGAATCAAACAAGATTACTTCGGCCGCGTCAATAAAAGCAAAGCCCAGATATTCGGCTAAAAGAATTCCGTTCAGATATTCTCCCCGGGAGGCCGTGTAATCAATACTGGCTCCGCCGTCTACTTTCTTTTTTACCTGAGCGATAATGCTTTCGATATCCGTTGTAAGACCCAGTTCATTTTTTATATCCGTATACCGTCGGGTAATCTCGCCAAAAACCTCGGCCGTATCCTGACCGGAGCTGGAGAGGGCATAGCTTTTATATAAAAGATCCGTCACCTTGTCGTCATTTTTAAACCGTTTGCCCGGCGCCGATGGCACCACGTATTTTCTTGCCGCATCCGCCCTGATGATTTCGGCTACCTTTTGAAACTGTGCCGCATCCGCCAGGGAGCTGCCGCCGAATTTTGTTACTTTGATCATGTCTTTCTTCCCCTATCTGATTTTTCTTGCTTCTAAATAATACCGCTTATCCTGCCCCATACCCATGGAAAACGTCTTACGCGGCAGCGGCCCGTTCTCCTGCACGGCCGGAAAGAGCGTTTCCTTTTGAATGGCCGGCAGCAGGATGCCCACGGTATTTGCTTCCTTGGCCAGCTTTTTCACCTGCTCGGCCTCGTGTACGTAATCGATGCGCACGCCGGGGTGCGCCTGAAGATATGCATCCAAAAACCGCTGCAGCGTGCCCACCGTAAGCGTATGGGAGGGCTTTAGGCATACGGCCTGCGCGCCGCAATCCGTCAGCACCGTGCAGGTTTGGCCGGAATTTCCCTCAATGCCCTTTAGGGCTTTTAGAAAATCGGCCGTATCCACTTGGAACAGCACGCGGTGAATCGGCTCAAATAGCATGGATTCCTCATGCAGGTTTACAATTTCACACAGCGCGTACCGGGCGGGGTGGTCCTTTTGCTGCTGGGGCGTTAAGGTCTTTTTCAGTTCCTCCCAGCATTTTTTGGCCGTAGCCAGGGAATGATTGCCGTCGCCTACGGCAAAGCGGATGATATTTTCGCCTGTTCCGCAATCGGCCAGCGGCAGGCTGCGCAGTACGTGCGCCTTTGCTTCTTCCCCTAAACACCAGCCCTTGATGCTGCCGCCGCCGAGCATCAGCTCGGTTTGGTATACCGGCGTTTTTTCCATTTCAGCCAGCGGCGCGATGATTTCATGCTTTTTATCGTCGATCAGCAGCATGATATGGGGCAGTTCGATCGGCGCGTCTTTCCGGATCAGCACCCGGGGCGGAAGGCGGTCCTCAATGGTTCCCTCGGTTGCGCGGATCAGGGAATGGGAATCGGGCGAATACTCATATTCCTCCAAATCCGCCGCTAACACAATCCCCCTGCGTACTCCGCCGAAGGAAAGCGTTCGCTCTATATAAAAGACAGCGTCAGGAAACTCTCGGAATAGATTAGAAGCCAGATACCGGCTCATCGCTTGATTAATTTCTTCCGTACGTTTGCGGTTATCCTTTTTTAAATAAATTTCCGGAAAGGTCATTCGCAGCGTGGAGGGCTTTTCGCCCACGATGTGTTCAACCTTCTGCCAATAGGCTGCATCACTGGTAAACTGGTCGCACGCCACCACCGAATAAGCGTATAAATCGGTACCCGGCGCGGGAATCAGGATATCGCACGGCTTTACGCCAAGGGTTTGCTTCATGATTGATTGCCTCCGTTCATTTTTTCAAGGGCGCACAGCACCGCCGCCTTTACCTGGGAATAGACGATACCGCCCTGCATATAAAACATATAGGGCTCGCGGATGGGCGCGTCGCCGCTGAGCTCAATGGATGCTCCCTGAATAAACGTACCCGCGGCCATGATCACTTCGTCGCTGTATCCCGGCATAGCCCAGGGCTCCGGCGTTACATAGGAATCCACCGGGGAGACCTTTTGAATCTGCCGGCAGAGCGCAATGACCTTTTCGGCGCTGCCTAATTGCACCGATTGTATGATACAGCCCCGCGCTTCATTCCATCTTGGTGAGGGGGTATAGCCGTATTCCTCTAACATGGCGGAGGTAAAAACCGCGCCTTTTAATGCTTCCGAAACCGTTTGCGGCGCTAAAAACAAGCCTTGGTAAAAGGGCAGATAGCCCGCCGCGTAGCTGCCTACCTCGCTGCCGATGCCCGGAGCCGTCAGCCGATAGGAGACACGCTCGATTAAATCCGCCCGTCCGGCAATATACGCCCCCGTCGGCGCCAGGCCGCCGCCGGCGTTTTTAATTAAGGAGCCGACCATGATATCGGCGCCGGCCTCTAACGGCTCGCAGTCCTCCACAAATTCGCCGTAGCAGTTATCCACAAAAATAACGGCCGAGGGCTCTGCTTTTTTGATGATCTGTGCCGCCCGGCGGAGATCGGATATCGTAAGGCTGGGCCTATCCTGATATCCGCGGGAGCGCTGCAGCATGACGACCGCCGCGCCGCGCGCAAAGGCGGGAAGCGCGTCAAAGTCCATTGTGCCGTCTGCCTTCAGCGGCAGTTCTTCATAATGCGCACCCTTCTCGCACAGGGAACCCTCTGCGGGCATTTTATGGCCGATAATGCCCTCTAACGTATCGTACGGCGCGCCGGAGGCGGAAACCACGCGGTCGCCTTTTCGCACAATGCCCTGCAGGGCGATAGCCAGCGCATGGGTGCCGGAGGCAATATGCGGCCGCACCAGCGCCGCCTCGGCCTTAAAAATGCGGGCGAACAGCTGCTCCAGCTTTTCCCTTCCGGCGTCGTCATAGCCGTAGCCGTAGCTGGGGGCAAAGTGGGAGGGCGAAACCCGCTCCTCCATAAACGCGTGCAGCACCCGCAGCTGGTTGTATTCTTTTACTTTATCAATTTGCTTAAAAACCTCGGCGCATTTTTCTTCCGTCTCCGCCGCCTTTTTTAAAAGCGGCGCGGAAACGCCGTATTCTTCGGCCAGTATGTCGTTCATAGCTCCTCCAGTATTTTTTCAAGGGGATTTTTTCCCTCCAGCCATATGGCTTCTTCACCGCGCATCCAGGTCAGCTGCCGCTTAGCGTACCGGCGGCTTTCGGTTTTGATTTTTTCCACGGCCTGCTCGCGTGTGATTTTCCCTTCAAAATATTCGATCAGCTGCCGGCACCCGATGGCCTTGTAGCACTGGTGCGTTTCATTTATGCCCAGCCGGTGCAGGCGCCGGATTTCCTCTTCCATCCCTGCGGCAAGCATTTCCTCCACGCGGCAATTGATCCTTTCATAAAGCACCTCGCGGGGGGGCGAAATGCAGAATAGCTTATAGTCAAATTCCGTGCTTTTTTTTCGCCAGGAGGAGCCCTGCTGCGGGGTTTTGCCGGTCAGCATATAAACCTCCAGCGCGCGGAGCATCCGCTTGCGGTCGCCGGGTGAAATCTTTGTATCTTTATCCGCTTTTTGCAGGCGTGCGTACAGCTCTTCGTTCGGCAGCGCGTCCAGGCTGCGGCGCAGGGTTTCATCAAAACCGCCGGCAAAATCCGGTTCATATATCAAAGAATGAACATACAGCCCCGTCCCGCCGACGAAAATCGGCTGCTTTCCCCGGGCGAGAATATCGCGGACTTTCTTCCGCGCGGCCTCGCGGTAATCCACCACGGTAAAGGCAGCGTTAAAGGGTAAAAAGCCGATTAAATGATGGGGAATTCCCTGCATTTCCTCCCTTGTAGGCGCGGCGGAGCAGATGGGGATATCCCGGTATATCTGCATGGAATCGCAGGAGATGACTTCGCCGTCAAGCCGCTTGGCCAGCTCTGTGCCCAGCCGTGTTTTGCCCGAGGCCGTAGGCCCCGCAATGATGAGCACACTCATTGAATTCGTTTAAAGCGCACTTCCAGTTCGCGCTTTGTAAGCTTAATTAAAATCGGCCGGCCGTGGGGGCAGGAAAGCGGGATATTTTCCTGAACGATCAGCTGCATCAGTTTTTCGATATCCTCTGCCGAAAGCTTATCGCCGCCCTTGACGGCGCTTTTGCAGGAGAGCTGAATCAGCCTGGAACGTTTGAGCTCCGCGCCCTTGAGCTGCCTCAGCGATGCGCTTTCATCCAGCAGAGCGGAAATAAATTTTTCCGGATCTACCGGCCCTAAAGCCGCGGGCGCCGCCTTTACGGCAAAGGCGCCGGGACCGATCGCCTCAATCTCATAACCGATGCTTGCCAGTTGGGGCAGCAGCTCTTCTAAAACGGCCTGCTCCGCGGGAGAAACCTGAATAACGGCCGGTGCAAGCATTAGTTGGCTTGCCGCCGCATTCTCCTGCGCCTGCTTCATGAATTTTTCAAACAGCAGCCGTTCGTGCGCGGCATGCTGGTCAATGATGTAAGCATCCTCACCGGCCTCTAAAATAATATAGGTGTCAAATAAAATGCCCGTTACCTTATATTGAGGCGTATATTCGATTTCAATCTCCTGCTGCACGGCCTCAGGGATATGCCTTGGCATCATGGATATCGGAGAGAAGCCGGTTTCAGCCACCTCCGGTGCGCTGTCGGCAATAAATTCGGCAAACTTTTTGATCTGTTCTGCAGCGCGCTGCTTCTCCGGCTCTGCCGCAAATACAGCGGTGTGCTCTTTCTCAGGCACGGCTTTGTCCGCCGGCTGCAGTCCGGAAGGCGGCGCCGGCATAGAGCACTGCGCCGTTTCTGCGGGGGAGCTCTCCTTAAAAACGGGCGCTTTTTGACCGACGGTGTCTACCTCTATGATCCCCGTTACACCCGGGGCCTGCGGCGGTTTTTCCCGAAACAGCGCCGGAACCTCCTGATTGGCGCGCAGAGCGTCATAGATGGCTTTATAAACGGTTTCATACACCGGCAGACCGTCGGCAAAGCGCACCTCCTGTTTATTGGGGTGCACGTTTACATCCACTAAATTTCCCGAAAGCTGCATTTTTAAAATAAAAAACGGGAATTTGCCGATATTGAGTCTTCCGGCGTAAGCATCCTGCGCGGCCTGAGAAATCAGCTGATTTTTGATCCAGCGGCCGTTTACGAACAGCAGCTGCCAGCTGCGGTTGTTCTTTTGCAGCTCCCGGTTGCCCAGATAGCCGGTTAAATGAATGTGATTTGCTTCATACTCCACCGGAATCATATTGCCCGACACCTCGGCGCCGTAGATTGCACGGATCGCCGAAAGCAGATTGCCGTCTCCGGGGGTATGCAGAACCGTTTTTCCCTCATGGATAAAGCGCATGGATATTCCGGGGTTAGAGAGTGCCAGCCGGTACATGGCCTCACTGATATAAGAGGCCTCCTGGGAAGGCTTTTTTAAAAATTTTCGGCGGGCGGGGGTATTGAAAAACAGCTCTTTGACCCATATGCCCGTGCCCTCCGGACAGCCGGCGGCACAAAATTTTTCTATTTTTCCGCCCTCTAATTCAATTTCCGTACCCTCCTGCGCGTCGGCGGTTCGTGTTACAAGGCGCACGCGGGAAACGGCCGCAATGCTGGCCAACGCTTCCCCGCGGAAGCCTAAGGTATTGATATCGTTCAAATCCTCCGCGCGGGAGATTTTGCTGGTGGCGTGGCGCAGAAACGCCTGCTTTACATCGTCCTCCGCCATGCCGCAGCCGTTATCGGAAATGCGTATCAGCTCGATTCCGCCGCCCCGGATTTCCACCGTTACGCTGCTGGCTCCGGCGTCTATACTGTTTTCTACCAGCTCCTTTACAATGGAGGCCGGCCTTTCTACTACCTCGCCTGCGGCGATCTTATTGGCTACGGAAGCGTCAAGCAACTTTATTTTCATTCATTTTCCCTCTTTGCCTGCTCGCGAAGCTCACAGAGGATATTCAGCGCCGAAATCGGCGTAAGCGTGTTGATATCCACTGCCTTGAGTTTTTGGATAATGTCCTGTGTGTTACTGCTTACAAACATCAGCGTCTGCTCGGCCTTGGCGGGCTTTGCTTTGCCGCCGGTCAGCACTACGCCGCTTTTGCTGATGTCCGCTTCCTCCAGCGTAGCTAAAATCTCTTTTGCGCGCTCCAGCACCGGCTTGGGAAGGCCTGCTAAATGTGCCACCGCAATGCCGAAGCTCTTATCTGCGCTGCCCCGCATAATTTTGCGCAGAAAGATTACGTCTTCCCCGTGTTCCTTTACGGTAATACAGTAGTTTTTTATGCCGTCCAGCCGGCCCTCCAGCTCGCTGAGCTCATGGTAATGGGTGGCAAACAGCGTTTTGGCGCCGATATTTTTCTTTTTGGCAATATATTCGGTCACAGCCCAGGCGATGGAAAGCCCGTCGAAGGTGCTGGTACCGCGGCCTATTTCGTCTAAAATAATCAGGCTGTCGCGCGTAGCGTTCTTTAAAATACCGGCTACTTCGTTCATCTCCAGCATAAAGGTGCTCTGCCCCGCGGCTAAATCGTCCGAGGCGCCCACGCGGGTAAAGATGCGGTCGCACACGGAAATTTCCGCCTGCGCCGCGGGCACAAAACTGCCGATGTGCGCCATCAGCGTAATTAAGGCTACCTGGCGCATATAGGTGCTTTTTCCCGCCATGTTCGGGCCGGTGATGACCATAAAACGGTTTTCCTCCGTGTCCAAGAGCGTATCGTTGGGGACAAAGGAGCAATCGTTCATCATGGCTTCAATGACCGGATGCCGTCCTTGGGTGATGCGGATAGCGCCGTCGGTCTGTATTGTGGGGCGGGTATAGGAAAATTCCGCCGCCACAGCGGCCAGCGCACAGAGACAATCGGCAGTGGAAATAGCGTAAGCCGTTTGCTTTAAGCGCGGAAGCGCCTTTAAAAGCTCTTCCCGTACCTGGCAGAAAATTTCGTATTCCAGGCGGATCGCTTTTTCCTCGCTGCCTAAGATTTTTTCTTCCATAGCCTTAAGCTCGGGGGTGATAAAGCGTTCGCCGCCGGTAAGCGTCTGTTTCCGTACATAAGTATAGGGAACTTTATCTAAAAAGCTGTTGGTTACCTCAATAGAATATCCGAAAACCTTGTTGAATTTGATTTTTAAGGTTTTGATTCCGGTCTCTTCGCGCTCCTTGGCTTCCAGCTGCAAAATCCAATTTTGGCCGTTTTTGACGGCGTCGTGGTAGGCGTCCAGCTGGGCGTTATACCCGTCGCGGATGATACCGCCCTCCTTCACGCTGTCGGCCGGATCCTCGGCAATGGCGGCTTCTAAAAGACCGCAGATATCCTCCAGCCCGTCAATGTTTTCCCCGCACTCCTTTAAGAGCGCGCTTTGGCAGCCCAGCAATGCCTGCCGGATTTCGGGCAGCACCTTGAGCGAGCGGCGCATGGCGGAGGTTTCCCGGGCGTTTACCGTGCCGTAGGAGACCCGGGTGCAGATACGCTCAATATCGCCGATCGTGCCCAGCTGGGGCTTGAGATCCTCGCGCAGGATATAATTCTGCGCCAGCTCCTCCACGGCGTCCAGCCGGCGGTCGATCTCCTCCTTTTTCCGCAGGGGGCGCTCCAGCCAGGCCTTCAGCTTTCTGCCGCCCATGGCGGTTTCGGTCTTATCCAGCAGCCACAGCAGCGTACCGCGCGTGCCGTGTCCGCCCATGGATTTAAAAATTTCCAAATTGCGGATCGCCGCGGCATCCAACTGCAGATATTCTTTGCCGGCAATAAAGGATAACTGCGTCATATGAGCCAGCGTATTTTTCTGTGTAGTTCCTAAATAGCTCCATAATCCCGCAGCGGCCTGCACCGCGCAGGGATATTTTTTCTCAAAACCCTTTGCCTCCCGAAAGCGGCGTACCAGCTTTGTGATATCGGCCTCTGATTCAAACAGGCCGGAAACCTCCATAAAGGGCTTGAATTGTTTTCTGATATATTCCGGCATTCTTTGCGCGGCCTGCGCAAAGCCCGCGTCCACGATAATTTCATTGGGCGAGATCTCAAACAGCTTGTCGCATACGGCATCCAGCCCGTTTTCACAAAAAACCTCGGTCAGGTTAAATTCGCCGGTGGAAACGTCGGCCCAGGCGATGCCGCAGCGATTCTCCCGCCATACGGCCGCCGCTAAAAAGTTGTTGTTTTTCCCCTCCAGCATCGCGTCCTCGATCACCGTGCCCGGCGTGATGACGCGGATGACGTCCCGCTCCACCAGACCTTTGGATTCTTTGGGATCGGTCAGCTGTTCGCAGATAGCTACCTTATAATTTTTTTCCAGCAGTTTATTGATGTAGTTATTTACGCTATGATACGGTACGCCGCACATGGGAGCCTTTTCCTCCAGGCCGCAGTCGCGCCCGGTCAGGGTCAGCTGCAGCTCCTTTGAGGCAGTAAGCGCATCATCAAAAAACATTTCATAAAAATCGCCCAGCCGATAGAAGACGAGACAATCTTTATATTTTTCCTTCAGCACGATATAGCGCTGCATCATCGGTGAAAGGGGCATTCTTTCTCCTCCATTTCTCCTAAAAGCGTATTCAGCTTGGTTTGTGTGATTTTCACATTTACAATTTGGCCGATCAGCTGCTCTGTACCGGCAAAATTCACCATTCTGCCGCAGTCGGTACGGCCGGAAACCATCATGCCGTTTCGCTTGGAAATTCCCTCTACCAGCACCGGATAGCTTCGTCCCTCATATTTTTTGTTGGCGGCAAGCGTACATTCTTCGGCAAGCTTGATCAGCCGTGCAATGCGCGCTTTGGCGTCGCGTTCATAGACCTGACCCGGCATTTCGGCTGCGGGCGTACCCTTTCGCTTGGAATAGATAAACGTAAACGCCGAATGAAAGCCCACGCGCCGGTATAAATCCAGCGTATCCTCAAAATCCTGTTCCGTTTCGGTGGGAAAGCCCACGATAATATCGGTGGAAATTGCAATTTCCGGCATAGCCTGCCGCAGCTTTTGAATCAGGAGAAAGTAATCCTCCCGGGTGTAACGGCGGTTCATTAGGGAAAGGATTCTGTTTGATCCTGACTGCACAGGAAGGTGGATATATTTGCATATATGCCGGCCCTGCGCCATGACCTCGATCAGTTCGTCCGAAAGGTCTTTCGGGTGGCTGGTCATAAAGCGAATCCGTTCAATGCCGTCGATTTGATCCAGCTCTTTTAGAAGCAAGGGAAAGGAAATTTCGTCGTTTTCCTTACCGTAGGAATTAACGTTCTGCCCTAAAAGCGTGATTTCCTTAACGCCCTGCCCGGCCAGCGCGCGCGCTTCGCGCAAAATATCCGCGCTTTGGCGGGAACGCTCCCGGCCGCGCACATAGGGCACGATGCAGTAAGAACAAAAATTATTGCAGCCGTACATAATGTTGATCCATGCGGAGGCGGAATGTTCGCGCAGAACCGGCATGTCCTCCACAATACCCTGTTCTTTTTCCCATAGCTGATAAGCCGGCATATGCTCGGTAAGGGCCTGATACATCAGCCCCGGCAAACAGTGGGGGTTGTGGGTACCGAAAACGACGTCCACAAACCGGAACCTGCGCCGGATCGATTCGGCCATGCCCGGCTCCTGCATCATGCAGCCACAGACCATAATCAGCATATCCGGCCTCTGCTGCTTTAAGGGCTTTAAAACGCCCAGATTGCCCAGCAGCCGTTCCTCGGCGCCCTCACGGACACAGCAGGTATTAAAGATCACCGCATCGGCGTCCTCTCTGGCCGCCGCCGGCGTATAGCCCATACGTTCGAGCATGCCCGCCAGCGTTTGGGAATCCCGTACGTTCATCTGGCAGCCGTAGGTCTCCACAAAATACGTGCGTTTTTTTGTTCCCAAAAGGACATTTACTTTTTCAATGTATTCCGCACCCGAAGTATGTTCAAACCGCTCTATTTTGCGAAGCTGCACGTTTTCCCTCCCCGGCCGGCAAAAAGCGCCAAAGGCCGCTTGCTAACGAATATATATTATATTATTATATATGAAAAGCCATTTTTAGGCAAAGATTTTTTACACGGATCCTCTTCTTTTACAGATTTTCCATAAAAAATAAAGAAAACCGGATCAGCCGGTTTTCTTTGCCGCATCAAATTTCGACAATGCCTTTTCTCCAAGGAATCCCTCTCCGCCCAAAGAAACTGCAGCGGAGCATGACGGGTTCGGCGCCGCCCCCCCTCTTCCCCGTGCATAAAACTCAGGAAAAAAAGGTGTGAAAAATGCAATCTGCCGGATCCGTGCAGAATTCGGCCTCCATCGCCTTTTTCTGTGCCGCTAAAGCCTCTGCGTCAAACAGCAGCCTGACACATTCCCGTGCCAGCAGCGCTGGATTTTCTGCCGCGGCAGCCATATGCCGGGAAAGAAAGAAGTTCTTATTATAGGTTTCACATCCCGAAACCGCATCTACAAAGAGCATCGGCAGCCTTTTTACGGCAGCCTCCGTCACACTTAAGCCGCCGGGCTTGGTCATATACAGATCCGCACTGTCCATCAGCTGGGAGATCTTATCGGTATACCCCAGCACGCGCAGATTCGCTCTTTCAGCCTTTTCCAGTTTTTTCTTCAGGCGCTCGTTCGTGCCGCAGGCCACGGTAAGCACGGCTCCCTTCGGAAGCCGGCTGCTCACATCCAGCGCCAGTTCCTCAATCGGTCCGCAGCCCATACTGCCGCACATCAGCAGCACATGACGAGCGTCAGGCTCCATACCAAACGCTTTTTTTGCCGCAGACTTACTGCCGCGCTCAAAAAATACCTGCTTTACGGGAATCCCACTGGCAACGATCTTTTTCGCCGGCACACCGCAGGAAATAAATTCCTGCGCAAGCGACGCATGCGGAATAAAATAAAAATCCATCCGGCTGTCAGCTACGCTGGGGCTGCAGGTATAATCTGTGGCCACAAGCCCCGTTTTTACGGCTTTGGGATAGCGGCGCAGCGTTTCCGTAAGCATGATGGCCGAAAACGGATGCACGCATAAAACCCCGTCATAGCCGCCCTCCTCCATATAACGATTGAGTTTATTGACGCCATGGCCAAAAAAATTATAGGCCATTGATTCATCAGCAAATACCGAAGGATGTTTTTCCGCATACTCATATCCCTGGTCAAAAAGGATCGGCGCATGACGATAGATCCTTGTATGCCAGGAGCTGATAAACCGAGACATTTTTTTAGATAAAAACGCAAGGGAATCCGCCGCGGTGCATTCACAGCCGTTGCTTGTAAATTTTTCCGATATCGAGCCTGCGGTGGAGTTATGCCCCTGCCCTGTATTGCAGGTAAGTATCAGTAATTTCATGCAGTCACTCCTTTGCTGCAGTCAAATTTTTTATAGTTATATTATAGTCGGAATTGAATGTCTGTCAATACGAATCCAAAAGGACATGGAAATTTCTTACATTTAAAAGTTTTCTCCTTACGGTATCAATCCTTCTTTTTTATCGGTTGCCGGAGAACAGTCCTTAATTTGCCGGCCGCACATCTTCGGGGATCACTTAAATAAATTTCATGATGAAATCTATGTTCCGTCAACTCTGCCGCATAGCCGTTCGCATCTGCGAACTGTTCCATAAGACGCAGGGTTTCAGGCTCATTATCATACGGACCTATATGCATGCATTGAACACATCGTCCCTCATCATACGTCCAAAATTCTGCTTTTGAAAAATCCTGCTGCTTCTTTTCCTGCGCCTGCTCTGCCGCCCAGGCGAACTCTTCCCTGGTAACAAACTCGGGAAGCCTGATTGCCGAAAGAAAACAAAAAGCTTCTTTTTTTCCGTAATCGATTCCCTCTATGCCCTCCTGCCACCAAAATCCCTCCAGCGGGGGAACGACGTAATCAAAATACCCTTCTATTTTGTGGACACTTTTTTTGCTCATTTTTATAGTAAAAGCAAGGCCGTACAGCAAAGAAATCGCCTGCTGATATTCTCCTCCTGCTTCATTGGGGTTCCCTTTTCCTCTCACCGCAATATAGTTTATCGGAGGAACCTCAACAATATGCGGAATTTGGGGCGGCATATAGAATTCTTTATATTCTTTTTTATAATCAAAGGCCACAGCAATCACTCCTTTTCCTGTTTCATCCATATGATACCATCATAAAATGATACTGTAAACAACGCAGCCGGGCTGCCGAAAAAGGCCGGAGAAGTTCTCCGGCCTTTGGCTGTTGCGCAGGTTTAATCCTGATAATATTTTTCCTTTTTCTTTTTACGTATCACAACGAATACCACAACGCCGATAATCGCCACAGCAATCACGCCGCATACGATGGGCAGTACCAGACTGCTTTCCTCATCCTGAATCTTGAGGCGATCCCAGCATTCATTTAAATACTGCTGTGTTGCGTCATCCAGGCGGACAAAGCCCTCCCCTTCAAAATCAAAGGAATTTTCACTGTAAAGCAGCTCATAGCCGCGTTCATGCATCTCATTTTCCACAAAATAGCGATAATGTTCATCCTGCTGTACCGCTATATTCGGCGTAGCATAACAGATATATTCGGCATTGATAGCCGCGATGCTCTTGGTGGGATCTTCATCTACCGAAAGCATAAAGTTGATATACTCCTGGGCGATCTCCGGGTTCCGCGAGCTGGTAGGCACGCACATGGCGTCCAAGAAAGAGTTCGAGCCTTCTTCGGGGTAAAAGAAGCACAGCTCATAATCCTCACAGTTCCAGGTCATAGTAAAATAATCTCCCACATAATACGGTGCAATGGCCGCGTTGCCGGTTTCCATTTTGTTAAATACTTCATCCATTACATATTTTTGAATGATCGGCTGCTGCTCCTTCAACATATCCAAAGCGCGCATATACAGTGCACGGCCGCCTTCATCGGATATCGAGGCGTTGATATAGCTTTTTTCGCCTGTATAGCCGTCCTCCTTCATCATAGCAAACTGTGCCGTAGCAAAGGCATCACGGGAATTATTGAACTGCAGGATCCCCAGATCCTTATATTTTTCATTCCAAAGCACGCTCCAGCCCTCCGCTTCAAATTCCTCCTGTGAAAAATCGGCAAAGGTCTGCTCCAGTAAAGTAAGGTTATAGATGATTCCAACCTTACCGAAGGTATAGGTAGCGGAATAGTAGGTCCTTTCCCCGTTCTCTTCGCGGTAGGAAATCCCCTCTACGATATATTTTTCCCCGATATTATCCATATTAGGGATATTCTCTCGCTGAATGGGCTGAATCAAATTTTCATCAATCAGCAGCGGAATCAGATAATCCGAGGGAATGATCACGTCGTAGGAAGCGTCGGAAGTCGTAAGCTTAGCATAGAGCTCCTCATTAGAGGCATAGGTAGTATAATTGACTCTTACCTTTTTCCCCGGATGCTTCTGCGCATAATATTCCTCAAAGGCCTTGTTGATATCCAAATAGGGAATCTCCGTTACGTTGCCGTTTTCATCGGTGTATTCCCAGGATCCCTCGCCGTCGGAGATATATTCTCCCCAGTTGAACACATTGAGTACGATCTCGTCTCCGCTGCCTCCGCAGCCGGCGAATCCGCACAGAGCAATCGCCAATACAACAGCGAATGCAAGCCATTTTTTTATCATTGATTTTCCTCCTTATATTTCTGGCGGCGCAGTCTTTTTTGCTGACGGCGCACCTTGATTTCCTGTCTGGAACCGGCAACATTCGCCAATATCAGCAGCAGGAATATTGCCAGAATCATAAATGTAGAAAGCGCGTACATATCCGGTGTTACGGTCCCCTTGCCCGTCATGGAATAGATCAGCAGCGGCAGCGTCTGCACGGTGGACTTGGGCCGCACAAAGTAGCTGATAACAAAGTCGTCAAACGACAGCGTAAACGCCATAATCATGCCGGTAAAAATACCCGGCAGCAATTGGGGCAGCTCCACTTTAAAAAACGCCTGCAGCGGGCGGCAGCCCAAATCCAGCGCAGCTTCAGTTTGGGAATGATCCATCTGCCGGATCTTGGGCAGAACCGAAAGAATCACATACGGCAGGGTAAAGGTAATATGGGCAATCAGCAGACAGAGCATATCTATCGTATCATCATCCCGAAGCAATCCCGAAGCCGCTATGGTCCCCATAAACAAGAACGCCATAGATACCGCCGTAACGATCTCCGGATTGACCATAGGGATATTTGTCACCGTCATAACCGTTCCCTTAAACGCCCGGCTGCGCAGCCGGCTGATCCCCAGCGCTGCCATCGTGCCGATCACCGTAGAAAATAGCGATGCCGTCACAGCAATAATCAAAGAATGAATCAGCGCATTTTTAGCGTTTGCATTATGAAGCAGCGATTCATACCACTTAAGCGAAAATCCGCCGAACACCCCGGTGCTCTCTAAAGAATTAAACGAAAAAAAGATCAGGATGACAATCGGCGCATAAAGCAGGATAAAACACAGGGAAATATAGATCTTGCTGGATTTTTTCATGCGATAATCCCTCCTGTGCTGCGCTCATCGCCGTCCGTATAGCGGTTCATAATCAGCGTGCTGATTACAATCAGCAGCATCAGCACCAACGAAAGTGTGGCTCCCTTGTTATAATCAGCCGAGATCGAAAGCATCCGGGCCTCGATCGCATCGCCGATTAAATACGTATTGGCTCCGCCTAAACGCTGCGAAATATAAAAAGTGCTCACGCAGGGAACGAATACCATCGTAATGCCGGAAACAATCCCGCCTACGCTCAGCGGTATGATGACCCTGGTCAATGCCTGAAACGCATTGCAGCCCAAATCATGGGCGGCTTCGATGAGCTTGCCGTCAAGCTTGGTCAGCACTGAATAAATAGGCAGAATCATATAAGGCAGAAAATCATATACCATGCCGATCACAACGGCCGCGCGTGTATCCATCAGCTCCATATGGGCGCCGAACAATCCTAAAAACTGATTAATGACGCCGTTTTTCTCTATTAGGATTGCTATGGAATCGGTGCGAATGATAAAGTTGATCCACATCGGCAGCATCAGAAGCATCACCAACACTTTTTGTACCGAAGGCTTTGTCCTGGAAATAGCAAAGGCCAGCGGATACCCAATCAGCAGGCAGATGATAGTGGCAATAAAGGCCAGCATCAGCGAAAGCAAAAAAGTGCTGGAATAATGGGAAATAATCGAAAAATTCTCAAACCCACAAAAAGCACCGGAAGCATCGGTAAAGGCATAATACAGCACATAAAGAATCGGCGCGATAATAAACAGCACCGCCCATACATAATACGGAGAGGCCGCTGCTTTTTGCATAAACGATCTATTCTTCATTCCTCTATAACCTCCATGACCTCCGTAACGTCAGAGAGTTTCTCCAATTCATCACTGAAAGAAGAATAATCGCCGAACATATCGGAAAATTCCGATTTTTTCATAACATGAATGGCATCGGGCTCAATATACAAACCGATTTTTTCGTTTTCCCCTACAAAATCGGTAGTCTGTATCATCCACTTAAACCCGCCGATATCCACAATGATCTCATAGTGCACACCCTTAAATGTAACAGAAGTCACCGTGCCTGAAAGCATTGCCCTGTCAAGCGGAACCACATCTACATCCTCCGGACGCACCACAACATCCACCGGCTCATTTGCCGCAAAGCCCTTATCCAGGCAGTCAAACACGTGGCCGGAAAATTTGGCCTTAAAATCCTCCAGCATGACCCCGTCCACGATATTGGATTCCCCTATAAAATCAGCCACAAAGGCATTTTTCGGCTCATTGTAGATATCGGTAGGCGTACCGATCTGCTGGATCTTTCCGTTTTCCATTACTACTACGGTGTCCGACATAGAAAGAGCCTCTTCCTGGTCATGGGTAACATAGATGAACGTAATACCCGTCTTATGCTGAATATTTTTCAGCTCGTTCTGCATATCCTTGCGCAGCTTTAAATCCAGCGCGCCCAGCGGTTCATCCAAAAGCAGCACCTTAGGATCGTTAATCAAAGCCCGGGCAATCGCCACCCGCTGCTGCTGACCGCCCGAGAGCGTATTCACATTGCGCTTTTCAAATCCCTTTAAGTTGACCATGGCCAGCATTTCCTTTACGCGGGCGCGGATGTGTTCATCTTTCTCCTTTTTGATGCGCAGGCCAAAGGCAACGTTTTCATACACGTTCAAATGCGGAAACAACGCGTATTTCTGAAATACCGTATTGATGCTGCGCTTATAGGGGGGAATATCGTTCAGCCGCTTGCCCTCAAAGGTCACTTCCCCTTCATCCGGCGTTTCAAAGCCGGCAATAATGCGCAGAGTAGTGGTTTTGCCGCAGCCGGAAGGACCTAAAAGCGTAATAAATTCATTTTCCCGAATATACAAATTGATATGGTCCAACACCTGCTCGCCGTCAAAGCTTTTGGAAATGTTTTTTAAATCGATAATCACTTTTTTCATAAAATACCTCAAAAACTGGGCGGCGTGCTTACCCACAGCACAACGGCCTCGGTGTTGCCCGCATTTTCAATAAAATGCGGCTGGTTGGAATGAAAATAAAAGCTGTCGCCTTTTTTGCACTTTTTCTTGGTTTGCCCCACGCAGACAAAGATTTTGCCCGAAAGCACAAAGCCGAACTCCTCTCCTTCATGAGGGTCATCCACCGCAGTGGACGCGCCGCCTTTGATGCGTACCTCAATAGGCTCCATTGCATTCTTCTGGGCTGAAGGCACCAGCCAGGTAGTAAAGGAGGCGTCATCCTCTTTTACAAAGTAATCTTCCGGAGTAAACACCAGCTTTTCTTCGCTGGCATCGGAAAAAAAGTCCTTTAAATTCGTTCCCAGGCACTCTAAAATATCCATCAGCGTGGCAATGCTCGGGCTGGTAAGTTCACGTTCTATCTGTGAAATAAAGCCCTTGGAAAGCTCGCATCGGTTGGCAAGCTCCTCCTGCGTTAGCCCATGCTGAATCCGCAGCATTTTTATTTTAGCCCCTATCGGCATATGCACGCCTTCTTTCTGTCTGTTCTAAACCGTGGGTTTATTATTGCTAAACCAAAAGAACAGATAAATTATATCAAGCGTTTCTTTTTTGTCAACTGTTTTTTATGCGTCTCTTCTGCAAAATATTTCATTTTTTTCAAGGCGTCGTTTTCGCACATTTTACGTAAAACCCCAGTATTTTCAGCATATATTGTCTCTTCCTTTATTTTTTTATTTACAATGAAGCAAAAAATTCTTCCTCTATAAGTTTAGCAATTTGCCTCTAAAAATTTAGTATATCTAAACATTTTGTATGTTTTTTGACTGTTTTTTTATGCAGGACTTTTTTTGCCCTTATTTTTTTAAGAAAATAAAAAAATTTTTCTGCACCAATAAAAAATCCATATTTTTCCGCAGGACAGACACACATTTAGCTATATTTATCTCACTTTCTGCAATGTATTTGCAATATAAAATACATTATAATGAGTTTAACCCTATAAATGAAAAGGAGAAATCATTATGATACAAAAAACACCGCCTATGGGCTGGAACACCTGGAATACCTTCGGACATGAAATCAACGAAGAACTGATCCGCACCACCGCGGATACGATGGTATCCTCCGGCTTGCTGGAGGCCGGGTACAATTATCTGGTTATCGATGACTGCTGGGCATTAAAACAACGGGATCCCCAAACCGGCCGCCTGGTAGCCGATCCGGAAAAATTCCCCTCGGGGATGAAAGCCGTGGCGGATTATGTACACAGCAAGGGCTTAAAATTCGGGATGTACTCCTGCTGCGGTACCCTCACCTGCGCGGGCTATCCCAGCTCCTTCGATTATGAATTTGTTGATGCCGAAACGTTTGCTTCCTGGGGCGTAGACTTTTTAAAATACGATCACTGCTACAAGCCCGATACTGTTCCTTCGGATCTGCTGTACCGCAAAATGGGGATGGCCCTTGCCAACTGCGGCCGGGATATTCTTTTTTCTGCCTGCTCCTGGGGAGTGAATCAAACCCACGAATGGATCAAATCCACCGGCGCGCATATGTGGCGTTCTACCGGCGACATTACCGATTGCTGGCAGAAAATTAAAGAAATCTATGATTTGAACGTTCCCCTGCAGCCGTATAACGGCCAGGGATGCTTTAATGATATGGATATGATGGTAGTGGGGATGCACGGCCAAGGTTTAGTAGGCGTTACCGGCTGCACGGACGAAGAGTACCGTACCCATTTTTCCATTTGGGCCATGTTGAATTCTCCGTTGATGATTGGCTGTGATATCCGTAAAATGGATGCGGCCACAAAAGAAATTTTAATGAATAAAGACGTTATTGCCATCAATCAGGACGCCGCCGGCCGCCAGCCCTTCCGGGCCAGCACCTACGGCTGCGATACCTGGGTAAAATTCTTAGAAGGCGGCGATATTGCCATTTTAATCGTCAACCCCTATGAGGATGCCTGCCGCGGTACCCTGCACCTGACCGATATTGGCCTGGATGTTGCCAGCGGCCGCGCCCTAAAAGCCCGCGATCTATGGACCGGCAACGACTTAGGTATCATCAAGGACGAACTTCTGTTCCCCTCTATAGATGCACACTCCTGCAAGTTTTTAAGGTGCAGCATTGTTGAACGCTAAATGTACGCAATGCGGCAAAGCGCTGGTAAACGATGATATCGGCGCAACCAAAAAGCTGATCAACCGCGGGGCAGAAAGCTTTTTGTGCGTAGAATGTCTGGCCGCGTATTTTAAAGTGGAACCGGCGCTGATACGAAAAAAAATCGAGGATTTCAGACGCGCAGGCTGCACGCTGTTCGTACCGCAGAACAAAAACTCCGATCAGCAATAACAAGGAACACCTTACAAGGCGCTTTTCAGAAAAGCGCCTTTTTTTCGCGGCGGCCAATCGCTGCGATCCGTTTAAAAGAACGCAGATTTTTATGAAGGACACTGCTCCGCTTTTCCGTTTCTCCCCTCAGAAGAAGCCATTTGTATCATAGCCAGATAATGGAAGCTCGCTTCTTGCCGCGCCGAACAGCTCTCGCTCCGGCAAAACCTGCGTTTGAGCCACCCCTCTGCCGGAGGAAGCTTAACGGCGCATCTGGAAAAAATACATGTTCATTTGCACAAAAAAAGGAAAGCCCTCGCTTTTTCAGCGAGGGCTTTTTTCTCAGTAAATTTCCGGGGCATTCAGCAGCCCGGTGGGATGAAGCTGATAGATATCCGACCACAAGGGCGAATGATGCGTACGCCAGGCGTTGGGGCCTAAATAGGGATAATCCGCTACGTTGTTGTGTACAGGACCAAAGGCGTTGCCCCGGGTACCGAACACGGTAATATCAATGCGGTGCGTACCTTTTTCCATAAAGCCCAAAGAAACGCAATAGGGAGCCAACGCCGCTATTCCGGCTTCTTTTCCGTCAACACGCACCTTAGCCAAAGCGCCGGCATATTGGGAAAGCTGCAGGGTGCGCTCCGCACCGGCAGGCTCATTGTAGGCAGTATGATAAATAATATTGCCCGTATAGAACGGCAGCCCCTGCGATACGGCGTCACCAAAGGCGAGTGTTTCGGGCCGGGGAATCACAGTAATGAATTTCCCGCGGACTTTTACGCCGAAATCCCCCAGGAAATAACACCATTCAGTACAGCTGCGCAGAGAGAAGGGGATTTCTATTTCAATCACGACCTCGCCCGGCTGCAGCGCAGGTACCGGTACGGTTTGAATACATTCATCCACATACCAGCCGTCGGGCTGATTGGAGATCTGCCTGCCGTTGACCCAGATCTTTGCCTGATCCGCCAGTTCCAATGCCAAATGAGCATTTTCAACGGCAATGTCGCTGTGAAAACGGAATCTGCGTTTTACGGTATGCTCTTGCATATCCCGCCGGATCTCCTCGGGAATCTCCACCCAAGGCTGAACGATGCGCTGTCCCTGATGTTTTTCAAAGAACCGCTTTCTGCCGATATCGGCAACCAGCAGAGAATCCTCCGGCCCCTGATAAGCTTCGCCGTCAAAGGCATATTCACAAAGATCCAGCAGCACGGCATTGGGCTCATCCAATGTATACGGCACAGCATCCGCCACGGAAACACTTCCGCCGGCCACGGGAATAACCACTTTGGCGCTGGGCCTGCTTACAATCACGTCGTTTACGCCCTTGGGCATAGCCCGAACAGGCGCATCGCCTTCTACCAGCTTATCGCCCTTTGTCGGCGTCAGCTTCAGCAGCAGGCTGTCTTGAGCAAACATGGTGCGCATTAAAATGGTTCTTCCGTCTTCTATACGGTAAGCCGGAGTATAAATTTTACCGGTCAGCGTATCATATTCGGTCAAATCGTACTCCCCTGTAATGGTAAGCTTTACTTTTTCACAATACAGTGCCGAAACAAAGCCCTTGCGCTTTTCCATATTTTCGCCATGGCAGAAGAACAGCCATTTATCCTGGCCGTCATTGCGCAGCTGATGCACAAAGTTGCCGCAGCGTACGCCGGTATCCATGTCGGTAAAATCAACAAAACGGAAATCCTCTAAAGCATCGATCAACGCAGTATAATCTACGTCCAGCTGTTTCCAATTTTTTGCCGCCTTTGCCGCTGCCTCGGAAGGTTCTGCGTCAATATACACCGGCGGCTTCCCAATCAAAATCACCCTGCCGCCAGCTTTGGCAAAGGCCTCCAGCCGCTCCAGCGTTGAGGAACGCATCGTTTCCATTACCGGAACGACGATGCAGTCATATTTCATCTCGCCTACGGTAAGAGGAACAGACGCCGTTTTGCACAGCTGCGGAAAGAGAGATTCGGAAATAAAATCAAAATCAATACCGCTGTAGGCAAGTGCGCGGGTCAGCTGATCGAACTGTGCATCCAGGTACTGGCGGCGCAATGCGGTTTTATCATTAGGCCCGCAGTAAAGCCAAAAGCTTTCTACCGGATGGATCACTCCGATACGGACCTCCGGCGTGCCCCGGGTCAGCGCGGTGTTTACCCTTGCAAAATGATCTTCGATATAACGATATTCCCGATACCACGGAGACTGATATCCGATAGAGGCGGGATAGTCACGCTTGGCCTCTCCGTTCATGGAAACCCAGGTCAAGTGATGCACGCGCACCGTTACCCCTAAAGCCGCCTGCCAATCGCCCTGACGCTTATGGCCTTTAAAATCAAAGTTCCAGCCGGTAACGCCGTAAAGCTCGGAGAGCATTCCTTCCCTGCCGTATTGATGCACCGCCGACTGCACCTGTTTGGCGGTAGTCAGTTCTACAGCATCGCACAAAAGATCCATGCCGGGAATTTGAAAATTCCGATAACAGCGCATAGCTTCGCCTAAAGAATCGGTTTGGCTGCTGAGCGTAGGTTCCTGCATCATATGGCCAGTAAAGGCAATATTATGCTCCATGCACCACTGGCCGATGGTATCCACAAAGGCCGAAACAAACCGTTCGCACATATGATCCATATAACGGTAGCGGGTAAGCGCACAGCCATTTCCCGGCTTTTCCCATACCAGCTCCGGGGCCTTATTCAGCAGGCTTTCACCGTAGGCAGCTTGATAGGTCTGCTCAAAATCATCGGTAAAGGGCAACGTAATATATCCATCCGCTCCGGAGGTTTTAAAATAGCTGTGCCGCGGCACCTGGGGCTCATCGGTAAAGATAGCAGGAATGCTCCCGCCGAAATCTTTGCCGACGGCTTTAAAATATGCATCGTACGTCACATGCACAAATTCTTCTACCGCTTGTTTATTCAGGGTATCCAGATAGGCCTGACCGTTATACCAGGGATTATCCTCATTTACTATGATATAGGCATACCACACCTTGCCGGAGGGTTCCTCCTCCGCCTCCAAGCGGCGATAGTCCTTCATAAAATGATTGCCGTCAAAGGTTACGGTGTATCTGCCCAAAAAATATCCGCAGGGCTTTTCTCCCGCATCCGCCATCCGGCAGAATTCTTCAAAATTCTCAGCAAAATTCCGGCGGCTGTGCGGATCCGTGCTGTCAATTACCAGAGAACGGCCCCTGTAGCGGTAATTTTTTGTAACAAGGCCGCCCGCCGCCCCGGAAGGCCAACGGTCTTCGTCATACAGCCAGCAAAGCATATCCTCTTTTTTTGCCTTTTCATCGCACAGGCGAATCAGGCGCATAAACTCTTCGCTTAAATATTCGGTGGCCATGCCTGACCGCACGTGCATGTGGAAGCCGCCAATACCCATCTGCTTAAAGATCTCAATTTGCCTAAGGAGCATCTCGTCTTTCAGTTTGGTATTCCAGGCCCAAAAAGGGGCTCCCCGAAATTCCGATGTGGGGTTTTCAAACAACTCCGCAGTGAGCTCCGGCACTGCATTCTTTTTATACAACATGATAAAATCCTCCGTTTAACTGGTGGAATCTTCCTTTTTCCATCCATATACTTTGCTTATTGTAGCATACATCTTTTGCAAATGCAAGACCTGAGGCTTGAGAAAAATGAAACTTTTTGGAAGCAGAAACAGGTACCTTTCCTTTTTTAGAATTGACTTTTTTAGGCACGCGGCTTATAATAAAATTAATTTTAACAAAAAAGAGGATTTTTTATGAAAAAATATCTGCTGCCGCAAACCGGAACTTTTTATAAGGCAAACCTGCACTGCCATTCCGATTTTTCCGATGCCTGCCTGAGTCCGGCAGAATTGAAAAAGCTTTACCGCGAACAGGGATATTCAATCCTTGCCTTTACCGACCACGACATTCTGATTCCGCATCCCGAACTGCGCGACGAATCCTTTCTGCCCCTGAACGGCTATGAGATGGAGGTCAATTCCGGCACGGCAAACGACGGCGGCCCCTGCTGCCATATGTGCCTGATTGCTTTGGAGGAAGAGAATCTTACACCGGTATGCTGGCACAGAAGCGACTATTTGTTTGCCAATGCCGTAAAACACAGAGATGAAGTCCGTTTTAAGGAAACGGAACCGGATTATGTACGCACATACTCCCCCGAAGGCGTCAGCGATATGATGAAGCGCGGCAGAGAAGCCGGATTTTTTGTAACTTATAATCATCCTACCTGGTCCCAGGAGGATTATCGATCCTATGCCCGCTATGAGGGAATGCATGCAATGGAGATCTGTAATTTCGGCTGTATCTCCGCGGGCTATGAGGATTACAATCCGCGGGTATATGATGATATGCTCCGCGCAGGCAAAAGGATCTACTGCATTGCCGCCGATGATAACCATAATTACGGAACCCCCTGCACAAGGGATTCCTTCGGCGGCTTTGTCATGATAAAAGCACAGAAATTAGAATACCGCACCATTACCAGAGCGCTGGAAGAAGGCCATTTTTATGCATCGCAGGGACCGGAAATTCATGCCCTGTGGTTTGAAGACGGAACGCTCCATATCACCTGCTCTCCCGCGGCAAAAATCGGCTTTACATTAGGCCGCCGCAGAGGCTACGTTTCATTTTTTGCACCGGAGGGCCAGACAATCACGGAGGCCTCTCTAACGATAGAGCCGGGCGACGTCTATGTCCGCGTAACGGTTACCGACGGCTGCGGCCGGCATGCGGATACCAATGCATATTTTACCGATGAACTGTTTACGGAATAATTTTGCGTTTTTAGAACATCCGGGCTGCGGCTCGGATGTTTTGCATATTGAAATCCACATGGCACCCGCGTGGAGGGAACATGCTTTTGCGATAAAAAGCGAAGGAATAAAATAGAGGCAGAACGAAAACAAAAATTGCCTCCCTTATCAGAGGCAACCAAGAGAAACTACACACAAACAGGCGCCCCTTGTCAGGCGAGCTGCCGCCGCAGGCGGCTGAGGGGTGGTGGTCCCTTGCTCTGCTGCAAGTCTCTCCCTCCGTCTCGCTATCGCTCGCCAGCTCCCTCATCAGAGGGAGCTAAGAGAAACAACATACGAACAGGCTCTCCTCGTCAGAGAAAGCCAAGAAAAACCATATATAGGCAAGCCCGCGAGCGAACGATTTCTGCTATGCAGGGGGAATCTTTTCTTTAGCCGCCTGCCGAAGCTTCCGCTCCGCGCCTTCGAAATTAAGAAAAACCCGATAAAACAGCGGGAATTTCTCACGAAAACAGCTTGCTTTTTTAAACTAACGGCGGTATAATAGGTAGCAATATCAATAGTGAAGGAGAGAACTTTGATGGCGGAAAACGTTTTGGATACCTTAAAAGCCCGCGGCTTTGTAAAACAGATCACTTTTGAGGAGGACCTGTACCGGCTGCTGGGCAGCGAAAGGGTAACGTTTTATGTGGGCTTTGATCCCACAGCCGACAGCCTTCACGTAGGGCATTTTCTTGTTTTGATGGCTATGGCGCACATGCAGCGCGCAGGCCACAGACCAATCTGTTTGGTAGGGGGCGGCACCGGCTGTGTGGGGGATCCCAGCGGCAGAACGGATATGCGCTCGATGATGACCTTGGAGACGATTCAGCATAACGTAAACTGCTTTAAGGAGCAGATTGCAAAATTTATAGATTTTTCTGATGATAAGGCCATTATGGTGGATAACGCCGAATGGCTGCTGAAATTAAATTACGTGGAATTTTTGCGGGATATCGGCGTATATTTTTCGGTAAACCGCATGCTTACAGCCGAGTGCTTTAAAACCCGTATGGAAAAGGGACTCTCCTTTTTGGAATTCAACTATATGCTGATGCAGAGCTATGACTTTTTAATGCTGTACCAAAAATACGGCTGTGCTCTGCAGCTGGGCGGCGACGATCAGTGGTCCAATATGCTCGGCGGCGCCGATTTGATCCGCCGCAAGGAAAAAAAGGACGCCTTTGCGATGACCTTTACGCTTTTAACCAAAAGCGACGGTCAGAAGATGGGCAAGACCGCCGGCGGTGCGGTCTGGCTTTCCGCCGAAAAAACCTCGCCGTATGATTTTTATCAGTACTGGCGCAATGTGGATGACGCCGATGTGGAAAAATGCCTGAAGCTGCTGACGTTTCTTCCGTTAGATGAAATCGCCCGGCTTTGCGCGCATCAGGATGAGCGCATCAACGCGGCAAAGGAGCGGCTGGCCTATGAGGTAACGAAGATCGTACATTCCGAGGAAGAGGCAAAAAAAGCGCAGGCTGCTGCCGCCGCTGCTTTCGGCGGAGGAAGCGAAGCGGATATGATTTCCGTATCTCTTTCAAAAGAACAGGCTGCCGGAAGAGTAACGGAGCTTTTGATGCTGGCGGATATCACCAAAAGCCTTGGTGAAGGCCGACGGCTGATCGAAGGCGGTGCCGTATCCCTGAATGAGGATAAGATCACCGATGTAAACGCCGTGGTACCCGCGCAGCTGCTTGCGGCAGGCGAGTTTATTCTGCACAAGGGCAAAAAAGTGCATAAGAAGATTGTTATTAAGTAAAATGGATGAATATAAAACCATAGCTTCCGCCGGAAGCTTTGAGCAGATTTTGCAAAAATCCACATTTATTGCCTTGGCGGCCGCAGCTCAGAATGAACAGCAGGCTCTTGCGGTGATAAACAGCCAAAAAAAGCGCTATCCTGACGCGCGCCATCACTGCTGGGCCTATCGCTTGGGTCCGGCCGGTGAAAAGGTGCGCTGCAGTGATGACGGCGAGCCTCAGGGCACCGCCGGTGTTCCCATGCTTGAATGTTTGAAAAAAAAGAATATAACCAATGCCGTTGTTGTAGTCACGCGCTACTTCGGCGGCATTCTTTTAGGTACAGGAGGATTGACACGAGCCTATGCATCCGGTGCGGCCGGTGCGCTGGATGCCGCAAAAGCGGTATGGATGGTGCGCAGCGTAAAATTTGAAATTTTTATGGATTACACCCATTTTGCCCATGTTGAGCATATCATAAGAAGCAAGAGCGATATTGCTTTAGAGGCGGTTGAATTTTCAGAAAGCGTCTGTATCCGGTGCGTTGTTCGGCAGCAGGATGAGGACCGCCTTGAAAAAGAGCTTGCCGCGCTCACAAACGGGCGCGCGCGCACCCAAAAAACCGATACACTGTATTATCCATGGGAGGAGAGGCAATGAAAAGCATCAATATGACGCAGGGTCCGATACTTAAGCAGCTGCTTTTATTCGCTATACCGATCTATTTGACGAATTTGCTGCAAAACCTTTACAACGCGGCTGATTCGCTGATCGTAGGGCAGTTCTGCGGCGGAAACGCACTGGCGGCAGTAGGCACCACCACACCGATTTGTTCGTGCTTGATCGGTTTGTTTTTAGGAATTTCCACCGGCGGCAGTGTGGTGGTATCCAAATTCTTCGGTGCCGGGGACGGCCGCGGCGTGCATCGGGCGGTACATACGGGAATTCTGCTGAGCATGGTGTGCGGTCTGCTGATTTCGGTGCTGGGCGTTCTGTTTACCCCTTCTATTCTTCATTTGATGAATACCGACCCTGTGATCTTAGAGGATGCGCAGATGTATCTTCGGATCTATTTTGGCGGATCCTTTTTTTTGATCGTATATAATATGGGGGCAGGTATCCTGCGCGCAGTGGGCGATTCCCGTCATCCGCTGTTTTTTTTGGCCTGTTCGGCGGCTACCAATGTGGGCCTTGACCTGCTGTTTGTGGGCGTATTTCATTGGGGTGTAGCCGGCGCGGCCTTTGCCACAGTAGGATCACAGCTTGTTTCTGCAGTTTTAGTCATAATTACTTTGATGCGCAGCCAGGGCAGCTTTAAACTGCTGTTGAAAGAGCTTCGGTTTACTGCTTCGGATACGGCTGCTATTGTTAAAATAGGTCTTCCGGCAGGACTGCAGACGGCGATTATTAACGTTTCAAATATTATTATTCAAACCTTTATCAATTCTTTTGGCGCTGCGGCTACGGCAGGCAGTACTGCCGCCAGTAAGCTGGATGATTTTATTCTGATTATCTCCAGCAGTATCGGGCTGGCTCTAATGACTTTTGCCGGCCAAAATATCGGTGCAGGGAATTTTAAACGGGTAAAAAAGGGAACCTTGATTGCACTGGCACTGACCGTGGGTTTGATGCTTTCTTTAGGAATGCTGGCATCTCTTTTCCGGCATCAGCTGGTAGGAATGTTTGTAGACAGGGCCGATCCCAATTTTGATAAAATCATATCCTTTGGTGCTTCCAAAGTGTTTTATATTGCCACTTTCTACTTTATTACCGGAATCAGCGATATTCTTTCCGCTACGCTCCGCAGCTGCGGCAGTCCGATCTTTCCGATGATCACCTCTTTTTTATGGATGTGCGGCTTCCGTATCGTCTGGATCTATTGGCTGCGGTTCCTGATTCCTGTTATAGATACCGCCAGTATTGATAGTATCTTTATTATTTATCCCATCACTTTTATTTTAACGGCATTGAGTTTGGGGCTGTACTTTTGTTTTGGGCCCTGGCGCAAAAAGCTTCAGTCGCGGTGTCAAGAAATCGAAGCGCTGTAAAAAGCACAGGAAAAGCCCCTACAGCAAGGTTGTAATCTGCTTTCGAACAGCAGCGCAGAAAAAAACAATATAGCTGCTCTCCCTCTGCCTAAATGCGGTACCGTCTTTTTCAAGAAAAGACTTGTTTTATCAGAACAGACTGCCGTATTGTATCTTTTAAAAAGCAGGCTGCCTATATGTCCATAAAAAATTCAATTGTCTTCTCTGCTTTTCGGATCCCTCTGACGAAGGCGCCGGCAGTTCCCCCTATACTTTAGCTGAATGCAACATATAAACCGCGCTGAAATCAGCGCGGTTTTAAATAGCTCAATCTTCATTTTTAAATTTTTGAATATACCGTTTTACTTCCTCCAGCTGCCGGGTATTGATGCAAAGAGTCCCCTCGCCATCTCTGCAGGGCCATCCGTTTTCATCTACTTCTATCGTAGGGCAGATTCCTGCACCCTCGTCATGCTCATTCCAGGCATAGCCATGGCAAAGACCTGTGGGGCAGCAGTCGGCATATTCCCGGGCAAAGCACAAAACCCGGTACACATGTGCGCCGATCTCATCCTCTTCCGCCTTCAGCGAATACCCTTTATAATCGTGCGCCCAGGTAGTCGGATTATCAATGCGCGGCCGCTGATCCCGCCCGGCAGTAAACGTAGGAATCAGCGGCAGTCCGGTATCGTTATATTGATAACAATACGCCATATATTTATTGCGGAATTCCGCCTCTTCTGCCAGCTTTTGATAAGGCGTATCCGGCTGATTCACGCTCAGGCCGTAAAAGGAAACCGCATCATAGCTTCCGCCGGTAAACTTTGCGCGCCATTCAGTATTATAGACGAATGAAGCCATTTTTACCAGGTACAGCCTGGGGATTCCTGCTTTTTCAGCCGCAGCCCGAATCTCCTCCGCCCGTTCCGAGCCCATCCCGTTGCCGGTCTCGCCGTAGCCGAACACAACAGGCGTACCGTCGGCAAGCTTGAGATAGTAATCCTGCTTCATACAGGCAAACAGATCGTCAATGGTCTGTTCGTCCTCTTTTGTAACCCCTAAGATCGCAGCCATTTTAATCCTTCCCGGATTCTTGCTTGCCGCATGAAACCGCCGAGCCAAGCTTAAAGGATCCTTTGTACGGTACCAGCAATAGGCGTAATAGTCAAAGCCGGCATCCACCGCATAATCCGTTTCCCTTTCCCAAATCTGCTGCGTATATTCGGGGAACTCCACACGCCCGTCGGAACGGATGGAGGCAAAAAACGGCACGCGGTCATGATATTCAGCAGGCGAAAGCGCTCGCGCTACCTGATCGGATACAAAGGAATCGCTTTCGCCGGTCTTAAAATAGGCATCCCAGCGAATGATGCCGATTTTCATTTTACTCATTGCTGTTTGCCGGCGGATCGGCTGATGCGCCGGAGGCTCCTTTTTTCTTTTTTATGATGACAATCGCCGCCGTACCGCCTGCCAGAACAATTCCTGCGGCCGGCAGAGCGATCATCCACCATTGGATGCCGGAAATATCTCCTTGGTTATTCAGGATATCCGTAGGTTTTACCGCCGCGTTTTCCTTTGCACGGAAAGCGTCGATCTCCTTTTTCAGTGCATCCAAACGGTCGGTATTAACCAGGTTATTTCCGTTTTCATTCTTCAGCACATTTCCCTCTTCATCACAGGCCAAAGTAGGACACAGCCAGCCGCCTTCGTCATGCTCATTCCAGCCATAAGAAATTAAAAGATTCGGCTGTGTGATCTTTTCATTTTCCAGCGTCCACTGCATGAACTCGCCTGCGTGTGCGGCAATCTCCTCTGCTGTACCAGAAACGGCAAACGCGCCTCCGTAGGGCAGATTGTTCGGATCCTTGGGGTCCCCCTCCACCCAGGAAACGCCTGTTTCAATCCGTGAACGGCCGTCTCTTCCGGCCGTAAAGGAAGGAACAATCTGATATACAGAGCCCTGCGCCTCTCTGGCTACGGCAGCCTTGGCAAATGCTTCAAGACGCGCATCTGCGGCCTCTGTCAGCTCCTGATAGCTCATATCCCTCTTGGTTGCGGCTACACCGTACCAGGAGAATGCGTCATAGCCGCGGATAGACGCCGCCTGTATTTTGGTAGAATCGCTGCCCATGGCAATCATGTAAAGCGGATTTTCAACACCTGCCGTAGCCGCCTGGCGCCGAATTGTTTCAAGGTCTTCGGCAAGCCAATCCAATCCGTCATAGATAAACAGCACAGGCATACCGTCTACAGTCAGGTAACAATCCTCCTGCATTGCGGCATAGAGCTCCTGCATCGCGGCTTTTCCGCGGATCGTTTCCAAGATACCGCACATTTTTATCAGATTCTTTTTTTCACTGGCCAAATGTGCCTTTCGCGGCTGACTCATGGCACTGTCGCTCTCATACCAGAGATAGGCAAAATAGTTCAGCCCCGCATCGGCCGCATATTGAGCTTCCTGTTCCCAAAGCGCTGTGGTATATTCAGGAAAAGAAATCCGGCCCTGTGCATCCACCTGAGAAAAGAACGGAGCTGTCCAGTGATATTGAGCCGGCGAAAGACAACGCGCTACCTGAGAAGCCGGATCTGTGCCGTCATAGGTAGATTGAGTATAAGCATCCCAGCGGATCGTGCCGATCTGCAGGGCAGCGGGCCGCGCCGCTTCTTTTTCGGGAACTGCCGTTGAAAGAGGCGCCACCGGCTCCGGTGTAATAACCGGATCCAGCTTTACCATAGAAAAATTATCCACATAAAAATCGTGAAAAATTTCATTTCCCATAATCAGATACAGATAGGAATTTAAAAAATTATCACTTACATCGGGGAAATTCCAAGTATACGTAATTTTTGTCCAGGTATTTGCGTTAATAGAAGCGCCTCCAACATGATAATCTCCTTTTTCTTCAGCGGGACGTTCCTTATATTTGGTATAAATTACAAGGTTCAGGCTTTCTGCGGCAGCAGAGGCATCGGCCAGCTTTGCCCAGCAAGAAAACTGATATCTTCCGGGACCGTATTCATAAACAATCTCGTGGATGTTGTTATAGATAATACTCGAAAAATTTTTTGTTCTGTCGGTAATCAGCAGCCCTATACCGTCGTCATCCTGCGCGCCCTCCTCGGCTTCCATCACGGAAGAACTTCCGTAGCTCTTCCACGGATCGCCAAAGCCGTCGGCAAAGCTTGGATTTTCCAGCAGATTTTCCGTTGCTGCACCGGCAGCGGAAGCATCTCCGCCGGGATTTTGCCCCTGGCCGGCATCTCCGCCGGGATTCTGCGTATTGTCTTGAAGCTCTTCTCCGGTAATCGTGACGTTATCGATGTAATATACATCCGTATAAGCAGCCAAATTATCCAAACAAAGCGTCCAGGTTCCGGTATTTTTCAAATCGGCGTCGGTTACGGTAAATTCCCCCTCTAAACGGGTCCATTCCTCCGGCACCGTCTTCACTGTACCGATGCGCGGATAGGTATTTCCTGCCGCCGCAGCGATAGAAAGCGATTGGTCCTGGGTCCGTACTGTAAGATACGGATTCTGTTGAGTCTGCGTGTAAATATCCATGCTTATTTTGATTTTTGAAGCCTTTTTAGCGTTGGCCTGAACGATACCGCGAATATCCAGCGCCGCCGACGCCCACGATTTTCCCTCCGCACCGGAAAATTTAAGCACTTTTCCGCTGCCGGAAGGATTATCCGTTACCTCTGCTGTTCCCGCACCGAAGGCCTTCCAGGCCGTACTTCCACTTTCAAAATCAGAATCGTCCGCACGCAGCCAATTATTGCTTTGAGCAAAAGAAACGGTCCAAAACAATCCCGCCAGCAGGGACGCCGCGACCAGTGTAGTGACAAACCGCAATCGTTTTTTCATTTTCCTTCTCCTTTTTATTCCAATAAAAATTTTTGACCTGCCAAAACATTTCGGTTTCAATAACTTTGCCTGCCGCCGGCGAACAAAAGAAATTGTTTTTTTATTATACTGTTTTTTAAAAAGAGGATAAAGGCTAAAAATAAACCTGTTTTTGTCTAAAATAAACCCGCTGCAAAAACGCAATAGTTGTTAATAAAATAAATTTTTTATAAAATAACGGCAGTATAGGGGAAATTTGAAACCTTTATATTTTTATCATAATTGATTTTTAGCTTTATTGAAATAGATTTTTTTATCATAAAACATGGACTTTTCATTCTTATCAAAATATGATACACTGTTCCTACAATCTCTGATAAAAAAGAAAGGAGCCGCATTTGAAAGAAGATATTGCACTTTTGCACAAGGCCGTACCGCTGCTTATCTGCTGGTACAAAAAAAACAAAAGAGCTCTGCCCTGGCGGCAGGATAATGAGCCGTATCACATTTGGCTTTCGGAGATCATGCTTCAGCAGACGCGTATTGAGGCAGTTATTCCATATTATCAGCGTTTCTTAGATGCATTTCCTACGGTAGACGCACTTGCTGCCGCGGAAGAAGACCGGCTGATGAAGCTTTGGCAAGGACTCGGCTATTACAGCCGAGCGCGAAATTTGAAAAAAGCGGCGCAGCAAATCGCCGCGCTTTATAACGGCCACTTTCCGCAACATGCAGAGGAACTGCGCCGCTTGCCGGGAATCGGCGATTATACTGCCGGTGCCATCGCATCAATCGCCTTCGGGCAGCCTGCTCCCGCCGTTGACGGCAATGTAATCCGTGTACTGGCCCGCCTGAATGCATATAAAGACACGCCGCAAAAAGCCAAACCCGTCTTTACACGAATGCTGCAGCGCGTCTATCCCTCAGGGGAAGATGCCGCGGCGCTCACCCAAGGGCTGATGGAATTAGGCGAAGTCCTTTGCCTGCCAAACGGAACCCCAAAATGCGGGGAATGCCCGCTGAAGCAGCTCTGTCTGGCGCAAAAAAACAACACTGCCGCGCAGTATCCGGTAAAAGCCGAAAAAAAGAAAAGACATGCGGAAGACCGTACCATACTGCTGCTTTCCTGCGGAAAGAACTACGCCTTATGCCGCCGTCCGGAAAAGGGTCTGCTTGCCGGCCTTTGGGAATTTCCCAATTTCCCCGGAAAGCTCACGGCAGCGCAGGTCACTGCTCTCTTGCAGACCAAGGGAATTTCCGCAGCCGCCTGTACTCCCTGCGGTGATGCACGGCATATTTTTACGCACACAGAATGGCAGATGCACGGATATACCGTTTGCTGCCCAGAGGAAGCCGACGGCTTTGTGTGGAAAAATGCAGATGAGATCCGGCGGGAATATGCCGTTCCTTCTGCGTTCCGTTTTTACCTGCAGCTTTTATCCTCCTCCCCGCCGCCGTCTGCAGACAAACACTAATTCCCCGTTTTCTCCCGGCTGTCCTGTGATTTTTCGTATACAACGGCTACCCGGAAACAAGCCGCCGGTGATAACCGGCTGAGGCGTAGTTTTGCATTCTTTCCCTGCGGCTTCTTACTCCGTAAAAGCCGCCTCCCGATCCAAGAGGAGGCTCGCCATATTTTTTCTTTCTTCCTTTGTATTTCTTTTTATCGCTAAAGCCCGTTTCCTCCGCGCGGCTGTCTCCCGGTTTTCCATCCATAAAAAAGCCGCCGGAAGGAAATTCCTTTCGGCGGCTTCTGCTTCAGCGCATACATTTGGGTTTACCCAAGATCTCGCTCCACAAAATCCCTTTGATCAGCTCCTGCTTATCCATATCGATCAGCTCATTCTGTTCCTGGCTATAGGCCGGATCTTCATGATGCACCACCGCGCAATGGTTTGGATTCGGCTCTATACATTCCCCCTCAGTACTGGGCTTCCCCTCCGGGCTGAGTGCCTCCCGTGCAGCCTGACGCTTTAAAAAACGTTCATATTCCTCCTGCATCGGCGTTTTAGCCATTCCCTGCGCCGGCTGTGTCGCCGCACCGGTATTCGGCCGAGGAGGTCTTCCTGTCTGCGGCGGATTAGGACGGACATTGGGCTGCCCGTTCCCCGGAATATTTCCGGGACCCTGCTGCGGGGATACCGGCCGGGATCCAGGCTGCCGGGGATTGTTCGGCGTTTTATTTTTATTTACTGCAGCTACAATGGCCACAATAATAAAGATGATAAAAATCAGTTGCATAGGCGTTTATTCCGGCTTAGATTTATTGCCGCCGGCATCAGCAATGGAGGAGCGCATCTGGGTATCCGCCAGCATATTTTCCATACGGTAATAATCCATTACGCCCAGTTTTCCCTCTTTCAGTGCAGAGGCCATCGCCTTGGGGACCTCGGCCTCAGCTTCTACTACCTTGGCACGCATCTCCTGCACCTGCGCCTTCATTTCCTGTTCCCGTGCAACGGCCATCGCCCTGCGTTCCTCGGCCTTAGCCTGCGCAATCTTTTTATCGGCCTCAGCCTGATCCATCTGCAGCTGAGCGCCGATGTTGCGGCCAACATCAACGTCGGCAATATCAATCGAAAGAATCTCAAACGCAGTGCCCGCATCCAATCCCTTACCTAAAACGGTACGGGAAATCAAATCAGGATTTTCCAAAACAGCTTTATGACTTTCGGCACTGCCGGCAGTCGTAACAATGCCTTCTCCTACACGGGCAATGATTGTTTCCTCCCCGGCACCGCCGACCAGGCGGTCAATATTGGCACGTACCGTAACCCGGGCCTTGGCGCGCAGCTCAATACCGTCTTTGGCGATAGCGGCAATAATCGGCGTTTCGATGACCTTAGGGTTTACGCTCATCTGTACTGCCGTCAATACATCCCGGCCGGCCAGGTCAATAGCGGCGGCACGCTCAAAATTCAGCGGAATCTCAGCACGCTGGGCAGCGATCAGGGCATTGACCACTTTTTCAACATTTCCCTTAGCAAGCAAATGTGCTTCCAGCTTGCTCATGTCCAGATCCAGCCCGGCCTTGGTAGCCTGAATCATGGGATACACAATTCTTGCAGGATTCACCCGGCGAAAGCGCATGGTAGCCAGCTGAAAGATTCCTACCCTTACACCGGAAAACAAAGCCGTCATCCACATACCGATAGGAAAAAGCCTGAAGAACAGCATCAGCAGAATCAAAACTACTACCAGAATGATAACCGCTGCAATAGGATTAAAAGAAACAGCAAGCAATTGTAACATTTATTTGTTACCTCCCTCAATTTTTTTTACAATAATACGGCGTCCCTCAATATCAACGACCTTTACCGGAACGTTGACTTCGATAAACTCGCCGTCGGTCACAACATCCACACGGTTACCGTCGATCAAAGCAATTCCCGCCGGACGCAGCTGCGTTACGGAAATTCCCTCTTTATTGATCAAACCGCGGCAATCGCTGTTAGCGGAAAAACCAGAATCCCGGTCCGTCCTTGCATCCAGCACCAAGGGATTCTGTCCTCTGCCCGCACTTTTGGCAAAGGCGGATACTGCCAGAATGATTAACAGCACCACTGCCAGCGCAATCAGCACTACATACCAGCCAATATGCGGCACCAGGGCAACAATGGCAAACAATACCAGAATACCGCCGGTGATCCCCGGAATTCCTACCCCGGGAACAAAGCATTCCAGCAGCAGAAGCGCCGTGCCTGCAAACAGGGCAATAATCACAACAACCAAAGGAATCGAAAGAAGAAATTCCATTTATCTGACCTCCCTATCGGAAATAATTTTTTTGATTTTGATCTTAGTATCCATAAACCCGTCCAAATGCGCTACATACAGGCTTTTATCATCCCGCTTGGCAGCCGCTACAAACGTATCGCCGGCGATAAAACCAATCTGTGTATCAATATTACTGATATAGGCAATCTCCTTTCCGTCAGGAGCAGCCATGGAAATATTATAAAAGTTGCCCTCACCGGTATAATAATACAGATATCCGTCTTCATAAATAAACGTATCGTTCGCAGCGCTGGAGGTAAGCGGCGTAATTTCCCTGCCGCTGCAGACCGATACGCTGTACGGCGCCCGACTGCCCTGAAAGCAAATTAGGGAAGTTCCGCTCAGCCGCGCCGCAGAAAGTCCGCCGGCCAGCTCTTCAAAAGCTCCGCCGGTCTCCACATCCATAACCGAGAGCGTTCCGCCGGTAAGCAGATACAGATACGGTGCGCAGAAAAATACATTTTCCAGAGAAACCGCTCCGCCGGAAGGCAACGGTATTACCTTGTGATCAGCAGTAAGAAGATTTGTTTTTATAATATCCTCCTGAGCGGTTTCATATACAAAAGCCGTACGGTCACTGGAAACATACCTTCCCGAAAGCACTGCTGAAGCGATCAGCACCGGTTCATCGCCGTTAATGCGGAAAAGATTATACTGCAACGTGGTTTTTGCCTCATCACAGGAAAACAAGACCATATGGCCGGTATCTTCGGCAAACTGGGAAAGCAGAACCGAAGGAATACTGAAAAGAATTTCGCCGTCGGCATACACAAAACATTCCGCCACTTCTGCCGTAGCCGCGCGCTTCTGAACCGTATGCCGGTTTTTAATCAAAAAAGCCCGGCCGCTGCTGCTGTCCACCGCAGCAATATCCAGCGCATCCATTAAATAATTTCGGTAATCCGCAGTGGCCCAATAGACAGGATAGCTGAATTCCCCGCCGATATACTCTCCTTGAGCCAAGCGGTACAAAAAGGTCTCCTCACCGACAAAGACCGCCTGCGCAACGTTTTCCTCTATTTTACCGGCCATGCCATCCTGATACAGATAAAGCGTATTTTCCTTGTCAATAAACAAAACCGATCCGTCCTCATTGGCGCAGAGGCTGTCAAACCGAACATTCTCCGCCAAAGTCCGGGCCGCCTCCGGAGCATTCCATAAACCCAAACTACAAAGCACTATTCCGTTTTCCAGGGTAAGATTCGTAGCATATAAAACGGTATCCGTCCCCGGAACAGGATATACATAGTTTCTCTCCTGCCCCTGCAGAGAATAATTTACCTGAATATGGCTGCAAAGGGAGCCGTTGCTCTGCACCCGCCACAACTGATCATCCACCCCAATACAGTAAAAGGGAAAAATAGCATAGGTTTCGCTTACAAAGGGAACTTCCGCAGTCGGCCCGGGAGCTCCTCCGCCCGACGGCCCCGCGGCGCACGCGCAAAACAACATACAGGCTGCAATCAATAGTATGCACGTTTTTTTCATACGTGCCTCCTTTTTTCTATCCCGATCGGATCCCTCAAAATACAGGACCCCCTATTTTAAAAAAAGAGCGCGGTATCAAACAGCGCTCTTTTCTTCTGTTTTTCTCAGGTTACCGGGCTGCCCGGAATATGATCCAGTGATGTATAAATATACGCTTTTGCATCCGAATTTCCCGCCTCGATAGCAATGTAATACGAAGAACCGTCATTTTTCTCTATTCTGTAATACGTATAGACATTAATCGTCTGGGGAGAAACCGTCTGGCCGACCTTGGTTTGGGCCAAATACGCAGCCTGCGTACTTACCGAGGTGCCAAAGTTTGCAATGACCTCCTGAGGCAAGCCGATATCCAGCCAGCTGGAAGGTGTAGGCGGTTTTGTGGGCGTAGGTGTCGGAGTGGGCGTAGGTGTTGCGGTGTTCGGAGCTTCGGCTGAAAGATAGGAAGCGCTGATATAACCGTACTTTTTGCTTTGATACTGAATATAATACCATCCGTTTTGGTTTACGTAGGCCGTTACCTGCGCGCCTTTTTTTAAGCTGGTCAACTTCGTGCCGCTGGAAGAAGCTGCGGCGCGAACATTGACGGAGTCTCCCGTAACGTACATGGTCTTTCCGTTTGACGTGTCCGGCGTAGGCGTGGGAGAATTGGACGCCGTCGGATCATTCGCCGGATTGGTTGTAGAGAGATAGTTTTTAGAGATATAACCTATTTCACCGTTAGAAAGTTTTACCTGATAAAAATCACCGGAAAGCTCATAGGCGGTTACCGATGTGCCTTTATCCAGCGCGGTAATCTTATCCGAAGAGGTGGACGCTTCTTTTCGCACATTTACCGTATCGCCGGTTACGTACATTCTTGTACCTGTCGCGGCGGAAGGTGATGGAGAAATATCCGGATCATCCGGTATAAGGGTAGGAGTAGGGGTAGGCAATGTTCCGGCAGGGGTAGTAGCCGTCGGAATGTTCGCGTCACCTGAAGGTGTACTGCTCCGCTTTGAAATCCCTACAATAATTAAAATAACTACAATAATAAACAGCAACGCCAATGCGATTGCCGCAAGAAATGCGTTTCTTCTTCTTCGTGCGTATTTTGCGTGAGAAGCCATATAACTGTACCTCCTGTAAATATCATATTACTACTGTTTATATGATAACATGTCTTGAAAAAAATATCAAGTACATTTCAAAAATTTACTTTTTTTTTCAATTTACAGTGTAAAGATCTAAAAAAACAGATCGTCGAATTGTGCTGTTTTTTATACCTTTTTAAACGCTCAGAAACGCTTTTTAAATGGAATTAAGACTTTTTCGGTACGGCAAAGTTTTATTCTTCCAAAACAAGCACTTCCGTGGCGGAAACAGGAATTTCCCCTTCCAGACGGCGTCCTGTCAGAATATCCGTACAGGGCTTTTCCAAAAAGAGACGTCCCGGCCGGTTAAAGAGTTCGGCTACAATCATTCCGCGCCTTCTGTCACCAAAACGGGGAACCGCGAGCAGATTTTCCGATGCGTCGCAGCAACGGGAAATCGGCAGCTCTTTGAGCAATTTTTCCAGTGAAGCGCCTTTGGGCATGGTTCCCAGCACAATGATTTTTCCTTTTCCCAAAAAAGTCTGTGTAATGGCGGCAAGGCCTTTTAAAGGACCGTTTTGGTAAGAAGCGAGCGTTTGCTCTTTTTCGGCGATAAATCCGTCATAGCATAGACTGCCTTCGCATTTTTCACCGTCGGCAAAGGTGATATCATACGCGAGGTTATCATTGGGCAGCTGATATTTGCAATAGATACCGGCCAGCTTTTCCAAATGATAGAATACGTCCGTTACGCTTCGGCGAAGATTTTCGTTTAAAAAATCGCTGGCCGGGCCTACCACCCAAACGCCGCCGCTAAGCACAAATTCCGTAATGGCGCCTATATCCTCCACAACCGGCAGCAGCGGTGAAAACAACACCTTATACCCGGCAAGCGGCGCCTTTTGGCTGATCACATCCAGCGGAATATGATGGGAAAATACCAGCGGATCATGCAGGCAGCGGCTTAAATCCGTTAAATACGTGTGTTCACTTAAAACCGTAGCATAATAAGGAATTTCCTTAAAAGCAAGCCAAGCACTGTAGCTGCAATGCAATGCCGCTTGCGCCACGGGCTTTGTAGATGCAATAAAATCGGCCGCCAGCTCCAGTTCCCGGCTGGTACGCTGAATTTCGCCAATCGAATACAAAAAACGTCCGCAGGCCGACACCACCGAACCGTGTACAAGCTCATGCCCCGCCGGGTGCGCCCGCCAGTGCCAGTAAAGGTTCATTTCCCCGCCCAAAGCAAAGGGCAGCCAGGAATTTACGCGGCAGAAGCCTTCTTCCCGCACGCCCAGCGGATTATAGGTACCGCCGTTCCAGTTGGCCTGGGTTTCGGTGTTCCAAAAGGGTACGCCCGGCTTTAAATTCCGCAGATAATTGAACCACAAAACGGTTTTTGACAGCGCGGAATCGGGATGATCAAAATCATTGTAATGATTAAACTGCACCACATCCAATTTTTGCATCAGTTTGGGATAGTTGTGTCCCATAACCGGCATAGAATCGGTGCCGATGGGCGCGGAGGAATATTGGCGAAGAAGATCCGCTTGTTCATGAATAAACGCGATCCAGCTGTCACATTGAAAATCAAACCACAGAGCTTTTATTGAAGGATGCGCCCATTCCCGCGGAGGTTCGATGCTGGCAAAGGAATCATAACTGATGCTCCAGCGGGCAAGATCCAGCGCCGCGTTAAAGGCTTCAATTGTTCCGTAGCGCTGTTGCAAATACTGCCGGAATCCTTCGCGGCAAACCGGACACCAGCAGGCGGAATACGGATATACCTCGTTATCGATTTGCCAACCGACCACGGCCGGGTGCCGGCCGAAGCGCTTTGCCAGCTCCGTAACGATAATGCGGTTTTTCTCCCGCATGATCGGGCTGTTCGGGCAATTATGGCGGCGCTGTCCGTGCACTTTACGGGAACCGTCTTCAAACATCAGCAATGCTTCGGGATACTTGGTCGTCAACCACTGCGGTGGCGTTGCGGTAGGCGTGCAGAGAATCACCGCGATATCGGCTGCATGCAGCTTATCCAGCACGTTTTGGAGCCAGGCAAACTCAAAAATTCCCTCCCGGGGTTCCATCGTAATCCAGGCAAACTCGGCAATACGCATTAAATTGCAGCCGGCCTCCTTCATCTGCCGGATATCCTGGTCCACCTGCTCGGCAGGCCAAAGTTCGGGGTAATAGGCGGCGCCCAAATACGGGGGCTTGTTTGTATGCAGCATAAAAAACACTCCTTTATACATCATGAATATAAGAGCAAACCATCAGAGAAACAGGATGGCCGAAACACGATAACACTATATTAGAATATACCGGCCGCAAAAAAAGATCAATAAAACTATATTGCACCTTTGTACTAAATTGCATGAACCGATGCGCTCAAAGATTGCCGCAGGGGTATTCTGTAAAAAAAGCGCCGGTGTTTCTCCGGCGCAAAGCATGAAAAATCTCCTTCTGTTTTTCAATCGGAAAATACGCTGTTTTTCCGATTTCCTTTGATACAGCAACAGCCTTCAGCAGCAAAGGTTCATTAAAAAACCCGCTTTTCTAAGGTTACTCTAATAAAAAAAGCATATACCTTTGCATTGCAGCCGCGGCCTCTTCTGACGGGGAAGCCGGGAAAAAGCGGTAAAAGACTCCTGTCTAAGGGCAAGTACTGCACTTGTTTTTTCCTCATCAGCAACACTGCTGAAGGATCTCCGCTATGCAAAGCGCAAATTCCTGTTCGGAAAGGCCATGGGCTTCCAAATCAAAAAACAATCCGCCGGCGGTAAATTCGGTGTACAATGTATCTTCATACCGAAAGACCGTCATTTCCACGCCGTTAATACGAGAAACCCTGGCGCCTTCTTCATCAAAGAGATAATCTCGAATCGGCTTTCCCCGGGAAGAAAACGCCACGCTCAATTCTTTTTCCGAATTCGGGTCAGAAAACTGACAGCGGTATTCATACAGGCAATCATATTCAGGGATATCCCGCTCAGACCGTACATAAACGGCATACACAGTTCCCTCACGCAGCGTTTCCGGCAGTTCCAGCTCTTTTAAAAACTGCAGCTGGGGAATTGTTTCCGTCTCCGGCAGAGAGACAACCTGAATATCAACGTCTGCCCGCAGCGCACCGGCCGTATTTTTATCTATCTCATTGACAAAAAGGGAAATTTCATATCCCGGCGCCGTCTGTTCCGGCGCAAGAGCGGAAACTATTGTTCCGCCGTCTATCGCCTTTTCTCCCGGCGCCTGCTTTCCCGGGGCAAAAGCAAATACTGCCGCACAACAGAGCAGGATTCCCACTGCAGTACCGGCGGCAATCCGCAGCCGGCGGCTTCTCTTTTTCTGGTAAGCGTCCCGACGGGCCAAAACATCGCGGGTCATTTCATTACAATCCTTCAACATCAAAATCCTCCTTTTCTAAACGGGATCGCAAGGAGCGCTTTGCTCTATAGGCGAGGTTTTCGATCTGCCGTGTATTCTTTTTCATTATCTTAGCGGCTTCTGCGTTTTTCATGCCTTCAAAAAACAGCAGATGCAGCACTTCCCGGTATTCCGGCTTCAGCTGCGCCATTGCCCGATACAAACAGGCGTTGCGCTCATTTTTTAAGCACCGCTGTTCCAAAAGCTCCTCTTCGGACGAAATCTCAAGCCCTTCCGTACTGCATTCCTTGTGCCGCGAAAGCTTTTTCAGCCTGTTTAAGGCCAAATTGCGGCCAATCGTATACAGCCATGTTTTAAACAGAGCTTCCTCCCGAAAGTGCGGCTTTTTTACCGCCAGCTTAAAAAATACATCCTCCGTCAAATCCTGGGCCATGCTGATATCGTGTACATAGCCGTTGATATAGAACATCAAACCATCCTTATAAAGCCGAATCACTTCGGCAAGACCGCTGTCATCGCCTGCAAGGAAACGGCGGTAGCTACTGGCACCGTAATCCATTCTGCTTCTCTCCTTTTCTCCCTTTCGCCTCTTTAACAGTGCAGAAGAAAAAATCTCTCACTTTTTCTTTCAAAAAAAGGGACGTTGTGCTTTACCGGATTTTGTGATAAAATAACTACAGAAAAATTTCTTTAAAACGGAGGCTCTTTATGGAATATTCTTTTTCCGAAAACGCCCGGGCGCTGAAGCCCTCGGCGATCCGTGAAATTTTAAAAATGAGCGCCGCTCCGGGCATCATTCCGTTTTCGGCGGGAAATCCCTCGCCGGAGGCATTCCCCTCCCGGGAAGTAGCGCAAATTACCCAAAAACTTTTTGCAGAAGATCCCATCGCAGCATTGCAGTATTCGGTCACGGAAGGCTATACCCCCCTGCGGGAGACCCTGAAGGCGTACATGCAGCAAAATCATGATTCCTTCAAGGACTTTGACGATATTTTAATTACCGCAGGCGCGCAGCAGGTCATGAGTCTGGCAGCAGCCGCGCTCTGCGGCGCGGGCGATACCATCCTTTGCGAAGAGCCCAGCTTTGTAGGCTCGATCAACGCCCTCAAGCTCTCCGGCGCCAGCCTGACGGGCATCCCCATGCAGGAAGACGGGCTGGATCTTGCCGCACTGGAGGAAGCCGCAAAAACCAATAAAAACGTAAAGCTGTTATATATCATACCCAATTTTCAAAATCCCACCGGGATTACCACCAGCCTAAAAAAACGCCGCGCGATCTATGCGCTGGCAAAAAAATACGGCTTTCTCATCTTAGAGGACAATCCCTACGGCGATCTTTATTTTACCGAAGAAAGCCTGCCCTCAATAAAAAGCATGGATACTGACGGCATCGTTTTATATGCCGGATCGTTTTCTAAGGTTCTTTCCCCCGGTCTGCGCGTAGGCTTCTGCATCGCCCCCCAGCCGCTGATTGCTAAATTTACCGCCATCAAGCAAACCCAGGACGTACATTCCAACATTCTGGCCCAAATGATCGCCTACCATTTTATGACCGATTATGATTTTGCCGCCCATTTAAAACGGCTGCGGGCGCTTTACAAAGAAAAAGCCGCGCTGTGCAGAAAAAAAGCCGAAGAATGCCTTATGCCTGAAATTACCTGCAGCAGGGTGACCGGCGGACTGTTTTTATGGTGCGCGCTTCCCCCCCAAATCGATATGCAGGATTTCTGCACACGTGCTATCAGGGAATACCGCGTAGCGGTAGTTCCCGGCAGCGCTTTCTTGACCGATCCGCAAAAACCCTGCCAAAACTTCCGCGTAAACTATTCCACCCCTACCGATGAGCAGATCATAAGCGGAATGGATGCACTAAAACTGCTGAAGAACGCCATGCTTTCAGGAAAATAACAGGAGTACGTATGGTTTATATTGTTGAGGACGATAATAATATACGGGAACTGGTGGTCTACACGCTTTCCTCTACAGGAATCCCGGCCGCGGGCTTTGAAACTCCCTCCCTGTTTTGGGCAGAACTGAAAAAACAGCCGCCGGAACTGGTGATGCTGGACATCATGCTGCCCGAGGAAGACGGCCTTTCTATTTTAGAAAAGCTGCGCACCGATGTCAGATATAAAAATCTGCCTGTAATTCTGCTGACGGCCAAGGGTTCAGAATACGATAAAGTTTTAGGCTTTGAAAAAGGCGCCGACGATTACATTCCCAAGCCCTTTGGCATGATGGAAATGGTCGCGCGCGTCAAAGCCCTGCTGCGCCGGAGCACCCAAGCGGCAAACACACAGGAATACACCGTAGGGCCGCTGTATGTGTGCCCTTCTTCCCATTTGGTGAAGGTAGACGGACAGGAGATTGCGCTTACGTTAAAAGAATTTGAGCTTTTATGTCTGCTTTTAGAAAAAAAGAACCTGGTCCTAACGCGTGACCAACTGCTCAACCGTATTTGGGGATATTCCTTTGACGGTGAAAACCGCACCGTGGACGTACATATCCGCACCCTGCGTCAAAAATTAGGCAGTGCGGGAAACCTGATAGAAACCGTACGCGGCGTGGGCTATAAAATTCCCCGCCCCTGACAGGAGTTTTTTATGATAAGCTTTGAAGATATCAAAAATAACGCAGCCGTAAAGACTTATATTCAAAAGGCAGATAGTTCTTTGCAGGCGCTGGGCTATACCGAACACAGCTTTGCCCACGTGACCAAAGTGGCCGTCTGCGCAGGAGAAATCCTCTCCCAGCTCAATTACCCTCCCCACGAGGTAGAGCTGGCCAAGATCGCCGGCTACCTGCACGATATCGGCAATCTGGTCAACCGAGTGGAACACTCCCAAAGCGGCGCGGTTATGGCCTTTCGGATTTTAGACCACATGGACATGGACGCCGAGGATGTGGCTACGGTCATTACGGCGATCGGAAATCACGACGAAGGCACCGGGGTTCCGGTGGACGAGGTTTCTGCAGCTCTGATTCTGGCAGATAAATCCGACGTTCGCCGCAGCCGCGTACGCAATACGGATATCGCTACCTTTGACATCCATGACCGCGTCAACTTTTCGGTAAGGGAGTCCTCTCTGAAAATCAGCGAAGATAAAACAACGATCACCTTATACCTAAAAATTGAAACAAAGTACAGCAGCATTATGGATTATTTTGAAATCTTTTTGGGCCGCATGATCCTTTGCCGTAAGGCTGCCGAAAAATTAGGCTTAAAATTCCGGCTGGAGATCAACGGACAGACGCTATTGTAAAAAGCATCTGAAATTTTTACTAAAACCGGTGTTTTCAACGCCGCGCATGCAAAGAGAACTCCCAGCAGATACATGCGAAGATTTGCGCCGCGCCAAACAAAAAAACACAAACGCTGACAGCAGCGGCGCAGCCGCTGCTGTTTGAATTTTCCGTATTGCTTCCGAAATCAGGCAAGCACGGGAGAAACATACTGGTCAAGGGGCAGGCCGCGGCCGTCGAATATCGCGGGGCGGGGAAAGCTTGTAAAGCAATAGCGTACCTGTACCGGTTCTTCGATTCCCGAAACAACAATCGTATCGCCATCGATCACCGCCCGGGCGGGAACAAACCCTGCGGTTGCCCCCTTTGTACGAATTTCAAAACATCCCTCCATCGTCCCCTGAACGGTCAGTCCGCCTTCGGAAGCAACGCTTAAAACAATCGTGTCGTTCTCTCTTGTGCAATCGGTAATCACAGGCCCGGTGTAAAGGCTTTCCCCATAAAAAGCATTCCGGCCCACAAGCGTGCAGCGCAGAGCTACCGTTTCCTTATCCAAAGGATGAAGATCTGTTTGATCGCCGGTATCAATGGTACAACAAAGCCATACATTTTCAAGTGCTTCTGCTGTTTGCTGCTGTGCCTGCCGCACCCGTGCCCAACGGGTGGGATCCTCTTTTACCTCATATCCGGGCAGTTCAAAAATCAAAAATGGCAGGGAAGCATCGTCAAAAGCCCGCCGCCAGCCGTTGATAACGCCCATGAGCAGTTCCTGATGCTTTTCTGATTGATTTTCTCCCTGATACCAAAGCACCCCCTTAAATCCGTAATCCGTCAGCGGTGCAATCATGCCGTTATAACATTTACTCGGTTCACTGGTATTAGCATATTTTTCAGGGTTGATATAGGGAATATCCTCGATCTCTCCAGCCTCCTGCTCCGGCAGCCAAGTACTGGTCATCGTTCCGCCCAGGGAAGCACAAACCGCCCCTACGGGAACGTTTTCCCTCCTTTGCATGGCATCAGCAAAGATTACGCCGATGGCTGAAAAATCCATATTGGCCGCAGCATTGCCTTTTTTCCAGGCTCCCGAAACCGTCGTTTGCGGCGCATCGGCAAACTGCTTGCCGACGGTAAAAAAGTGAATCTCCTCGTTGATGTATTTTACCGGAAGCGTTTTATCGCAGCTGCCCAGCGTCATACTCATATTCGACTGACCGCCCAGCAGGAACACATCCCCTATATAGACCTGTTCAAACCGTTTTCCAAAATCCCGGGTCCGTACCGTCAGGCTGTACGGTCCGCCGGGAACAGCATCGGGAATCGCAATGCAAAAGCTTCCGTTTTCAGAGCGTCCCCAGTACACCTTTTCATCCAAAATGACCGCAATATCGGTATCCTGCGTTAATTTTCCCGTGATTTTTACGCGTTCCCGCTGCAAGACCATACCCTCGCCGTAAAGGGCCGGCAGAACCAGCTCTTCACTTTGCGAAAAGGGCGCGGTTACATCAAAGGCCGGCGCATCATCAGAGGAAGCCGGCGGCGCCGCAGAACAGCCGGTGCATACAAGAACGCTTAAAAAAAGACTCACCCATTTTTTATTCATCGCTCAAAACTCCTTATCATAAAAAATAGCCGCAGGGATGCCCAGGATGCCATAAAACAGAAGCTCCCCTGCCTTTCTTGCAAAAAAAACGGCCATGCATAAATATATTCGCTTGCCCGGCGTCCTTTAACAAGAAATGCCGGCAAACAGCCGCAAAATGAGGAAGCCGCGGAAATTCAGCATCAATTTAATTTTTGCTCTTTCTCTCCCTCCGTCAAAACTTGCGTTTTGACACCTTCTGCTTCAAGGGAAGGCTTGTTGCTCTTGCGATCTGTTTCGGAGTATCAATAGAACGCAGCTTTATACCCTATTTCCGCAGATAATACCGCATCTTTTTTGGCTCCTTCTGATGAGGAGCCGTCGAGCGTAAGCGAGACTGAGGGAGAGAATCGCGCAACATCAAACCTATCGGTAACACCTGAGAAAGGACACCGGGGAAAGCAGGAAAATAAACTGCGCCGCATAATTTGGCTGCTGCACTCCCTCCGTCAAAACTTCCGTTTTGACACCTTCTGCTTTAAGGGCAGGCTTGGCGCGGTTTAATCCTTCATAGCCCACTTCCCTTGAAGCGAAAGGTTTTTACAGCCTCTATTTTTACAATACATCTTAAATAAAAAGTTCCTCTCAACTTCCGCCGGCAGAAGAACGCTCATTTCAGCAGATCTTCATTCCTGCAACGGGCCCTAATGGAATTCTTTCTAGTTTTCCCTGCTGTTCCCTCCAACGTTTGCAGGCGATTTTGCCTATTATCCCTTTGCAAAAACAAGCCCATCAAAAAGCAGCAGTACAAAATCAGCCACAGCAAAGACAGCTGTGGCTGATTTTTTACAATTTTTTCGGGGCAAGACCCATTTTACGCTGCACCTTGGCCAACGTTTTATTTGCCGCAAAAGCGGCCTGACGCGCGCCCTCGGTATAGCATTTTTCAATATAGGCCTTATCTTCCATAATCCGCTTAAAATTCTCCTGAATCGGCCGTAAGGTTTCCACTACGGCCTCGCCTACGGCTTTTTTAAAATCACCGTAGCCTTTCCCGGCAAAAGTCTCCTCAATGGCCGGAATCTCTTCGCCTGTACAAGCCGCATAGATCTCGATCAGGTTCGTTACGCCGGGTTTATTGGCCGCGTCATGGAGAATCGTACTGTCAGAATCCGTTACGGCGCGGGCAAATTTTTTCATCACCACATCCGGCGTATCCAAAATAGAAACAAAGGCATTGGGATTTTCCGCACTTTTGCTCATCTTGCTGGTCGGATCCGTAAGGCTCATAATCCGCGCGCCGTTTTTGGGAATATACCCTTCCGGCACGGTGAACGTATCACTGTAGGCGCTGTTGAAGCGAATCGCAAGATCTCTTGCCAGCTCCAGATGCTGCTTTTGATCTTCGCCCACCGGAACTAAATCCGCATTATATAACAGAATATCCGCCGCCATCAATACCGGATAGCACAACAGCCCAAGCCCGACATTGGCTCCGGCTTTTTTACTCTTTTCCTTAAACTGCGTCATCCGGCTCATTTCGCCCATATAGGAATTGCAGGTCAGCAGCCAGGAAAGCTCGCTGTGTGCCGGCACATGCGATTGAAAAAACATCACATTCTTTTCCGGGTCAAGGCCGCAGGCGATATACTCGGCATACAGTTCAATACAGCGCCTTCTCAGCTCCGCAGGCTCCTGCCGAACCGTAATCGCATGCAAATCCACCACGCAGTAATAGCAGTGATATTCCTCCTGCAGCTGCTTCCAGGAACGCAGCGCGCCTAAATAATTGCCGATGGTCACACATCCCGAAGGCTGTATACCCGAAAAAATCACCTTTTTATCGTCCGTCATCTTTTGTCTCCTATTTTAAAAATTTCCTGCGCCATCGCGTCTTTCGCACAAACGCCGCGGTGCAGCACCGGTTTTTCCTTTAACCCGGCAATCTGGGCAGGCATCGGAACGCCCATTGCTTCTAAAACAGCGGCCGCCGCAAACTCATCCTCCGGAGCACTGCCGGAAATGGCGGTAAGCACCGCGCGGGGGAACTTATACGGGCTTGCCGTAGAAAGGATAACCGTAGGCGTACCGTCGCCGGAGGCTTCCTTATATTTTTCATATACACTCACCGCCACAGCCGTATGGGTATCTATACAGTAGTTTTTCTCTTTCCATAGCCGTGCAATAGCCGCCTGTGTTTCCTCCTCATCGGCGCAGCCGGCGGCGAAGCTTTGCTTTAACGCCTCCTGCATTTGCGCAGAAATAGAATATTCTCCCTTCTGCTTCAGCTGCGCCATCATCGCGCTTACAGCCGCATCGTCCCGGCCGGACAGCTCAAACAAAAGCCGTTCCAGATTGCTGGAAATCAAAATATCCATAGAAGGCGACATAGTTTTATAAAACGTACGGTTGGCGTTATAGGTGCCGCCTGCAAAGAACTCAGTAAGCACATTGTTTTTATTGGAGGCACAAACCAGCTTATGCACCGGCAGGCCCATACGCATGGCATAATAGCCCGCCAAAATATCCCCGAAATTTCCGGTGGGAACCATAAAATTGATTTTTTCGCCTGCCTGGATGCGCCCCTGCTTCAGCCAATCGGCATAGGCGCTGAAGTAATAGACGATCTGCGGCACAAGCCGGCCCCAGTTGATGGAATTGGCGCTGGAAAGCTTTACCCCGTTTTGCAAAAGCTTCTCCTTTACCTGCGCGTCGGCAAAAATTCTTTTTACACCGGTCTGCGCATCGTCAAAATTACCGTTGACGGCGCATACAAATACATTGCCGCCCTCCTGGGTGGTCATTTGCAGCTGCTGCATACGGCTGACGCCCTCATTCGGGAAAAACACCGCGATGCGCATGCCGTCCACATCGCAAAAGCCTTCAAGCGCGGCCTTGCCCGTATCGCCGGAGGTAGCCACAAGAATCAGAATATCGCACGGTTCTCCCTCCTTGGCCTTTGCGTATTTTAAAAAGCGCGGCAAAATCTGCAGCGCCACATCTTTAAAAGCAAGAGTAGGCCCGTGAAACAGTTCCAGCACGGCCGTACGCGCATCCAGCTCATGTAGCGGCGCAATATCGGGACGGTCAAACTTTTTACCGTAAGCGCCGCGGATACAGTCCTCCAGCTCATCGGGGGAAAAATCCGTCAAAAAACGCGAGAGCACGGCATACGCCCTTTGCGAATAGGACATTTCCGCCATAGCGGAAATGTCCTGCAGGGTCATTGAGGGAAAATTTTGGGGAACAAACAGTCCGCCCTCGGCGGAAATCCCCTGAACAAAGCATTTCGCCGCCGAATACGAAAGGGACGAATCCCTGGTGGAAGTATATTTCATAACGCTACCTTAATCTGCTAAAAATTCCTGCATAAACGCCGGGATTTCATCCTTATCGGCGCTTACCGAAAGAATGAGCTCCACCCGGTGCATTTCACAAAGAGGTTTCAGGCGAATGAACAGATCCTCCAGTTCCTCAATAGGCCGATCCATATGCTTTAAAAAACCGTCCACATAAATTTTTTCCAGGTCAAAGTTAGAAGCGATCAGACCGCTGATAAAGCCTAAAAACAAATACGCGCCCTTTACGCCGTATTCATTGGTATCAATAAAGCGAACCTGATGCTTCAGGTCGCAGATATACCGTTTGCTGTTAAAGAGGAAGGCCACATTGCCCTTGCAAGTTTCCGAAGCGATATTCGCGCTTTCGATAATCTTTTTCGTTTTGCCTGCTCCTTTTTTTCCGTAAATGATTTTGATCATAGAAAAACCTCCTTCAATGTTATACCTGTATTATAAACCATTCCGGGTGAAATTTCCATAGATTTTTGATAAAATTTATCAAAAACTATTTTTTCAATAACTTTGCCGCCAAATAGTGATGCTCAAATGCGGCATGGATATCCTTGTCCAGCGCTTTCAGCATGCCGTCCAGCTCCACATCGCCCATGGCGGTATTGCGTCCGGCGGCATATTCTTTATCGACCAGCTCTTTCATCTTTATCACAATATCATCGCGCTTATCCACCGCTATTTCACCGCTTAAGTGATAATAGCCGTTCACCCAATAGGCGATCCCCGCCAGACCCGAATGCGCATCAACGATTACCATCGCCGGACGGTTTAAGATTTCCTTGGTATCAAAGATGTTATAAATCTCCTCATCCTTAAGCATGCCGTCAGCATGGATTCCCGCCCGCGTAGCGTTGAAGTTGCGGCCCACAAACGGCGTATTGGCCGGAATTTCATAGCCCAGCTCATTTTCAAAAAACTGTGCGATCTCGGTAATCACCGAAAGGTCCATGCCGTCGGTAGTTCCCCGCAGGGAAGCATACTCAATAGCCATGGCCTCTAAGGGGCAGTTGCCCGTTCGCTCGCCGATTCCCAAAAGGGAGCAGTTCACGCTGCTGCAGCCGTAAAGCCAGGCCGTAGCCGCATTGCTGACTACCTTGTAAAAATCGTTATGCCCGTGCCATTCCAGCTGAGCGCTGGGCACGCCTGCGTAGTGGTTCAGGCCGTAAATGATCCCCTGCACGCTGCGGGGAATCGACGCGCCGGGATAGGATACGCCAAAGCCCATCGTATCGCAGGCGCGGATTTTTATGGGAATGCCGCTCTCCTGACTCAGCTTCATCAACTCCGTGGCAAAAGGCACCACAAAACCATAGAAATCCGCCCGGGTAATATCTTCAAAATGACACCGGGGAACAATGCCCTGCTCCAAGGCCGCCTTGACAATAGAAAGATACTTCTCCAGCGCACCCGAGCGGGTCAGATTCATTTTTTTAAAGATGTGATAGTCCGAACAGCTGACCAAAATACCCGTTTCCCTAAGCCCCATAGCCTTTACCAGCTCAAAGTCCTTGGGGTTGGCCCGGATCCAGCTGGTCACCTCCGGAAAACGCAGCCCTAAATCCTGGCACTTTTCCACCGCGGCCCGGTCTTTTTCGCTGTAGAGGAAAAACTCGCTCTGCCGGATAATGCCGTTCTCACCGCTGAGGCGGCTGAGCATTTTATAGATTTCTACAATCTGTTCCGCCGTAAACGGCGAGGTGGACTGCTGCCCGTCGCGGAACGTGGTATCGGTAATCCACAGCTCGCTGGGGGTAATCATCGGCACATGGCGCTCATTAAAGGCCACCTTGGGGATCGATTTATAATCATACAGGGCGCGGTACAGCTCGGGTTCCGGCACATCCTGCAGGGTATAGTGATAAATATTTTCGGTCAAATGATTGGTATGCTTATCTAACTTTAACATCACTTTAATCCTTTCACAAAATCACGAATTCTTTTCAGGCCCTTTTGGATCGTCTCCATGCTTGTCGCATAGGAAAGGCGGATATATCCGTCGGCACCGAAGGGCAGCCCCGGAACTACCGCCGTCATCTGCGCATCCAGCAGATATTCGGCAAAGTCCATGGATCCGCTGATTTTTTTGCCGTTATATTCCCTGCCGATTATATCCTTGATGCAGACCATGACGTAAAATGCGCCCGCGGGCATCTGTGCGTGCAGACCTTCTATGGTGTTTACCGTTTCTACCATATAATTTCTGCGCCGGCGGAATTCCTCCAGCATAGCGCTGAATTCCGGGTTTTCGCTGGTAATAGCCGCAAGGGTGGAATACTGTGCTACGGTATTGGGATTGCCCGTGGCATGGCTCTGATAGCTGCCGATCATTTTAGCGATTGTTGGATTGCTGATGGAATATCCCATGCGCCAGCCGGTCATCGCATAAGCCTTGGACATACCGTTGATAAGGATCACCCGATCCCTTGCCTCCGGAATGCTCGCAGGAGAAAAATGCTTTGCACCGTCGTAGACCAGCGCGTCATAGATCTCATCGGAAATAATGATAAAATCTTTTTTGATTGCCAGCGCGGCGATCGTGCGCACTTCTTTTTCCGAAAGCACCGCACCCGAAGGATTCGAGGGACTGTTTAAAATAATTGCCTTGGTATGCTCTGTCACCGCATTTTCCAGCGCGGTAAAATCGATGGCGAAGCCTTCTTCTTCAACCGTCGGTACAAACACCGGTTTGGCGCCGGCCATTTTAATCAGCTCCGGATAGCTGACCCAATACGGGGCAAACAAAAGCACCTCATCTCCCGGATTGCATACCGCCTGCAGTGCGTTGAACAGCGCCTGCTTGGCGCCGTTGCTGACTACCACCTGATCAAAGGTATACTCCACCCCGATATTCTTCTTTGTAAACGCACAGATGGCCTGGCGCAGCTGCGGCATTCCCGCGGCGGCTGTATATTTTGTCTGGCCGTCCCTCAGGGCGGCAATCGCCGCATCCACGATATAGGCCGGCGTCGCAAAATCAGGTTCCCCTGCGCCAAAGCTCACCACATCCTTGCCTTCGGCACGCATCGCCTTGGCTTTTGCGTCGATAGCCAGCGTTACCGAGCTTTGAATACCTTCACATGTTTTACTTAACTGCATCGTTTTGTTCCTCCGCATTTTTATGTTGTTCGTTATGTTTCGCCGCCTGCTCCGCGGCGTTCATCGCCTTGCGGGCAATACCGGCCAGAATAGCCACAATCGGCGCGCCCAGAATCATGCCGGGAATCCCCATCATCGCACCGAACACCGCAATGCCCACAAGCAGCAAAAGCGGGCTGACCTGCAGCGCGTCGCCGGTAAGCAGCGGCGTCAAAATATTGCCTTCGATCTGCTGACAGATGATAATAAATACCGCCGTCCCTATTGCCAGGCGCGTATCGCCGGCCGTCAGCGCAATCAAAATCGGCGGTACGGCGCCCACAATGGGACCGATATAGGGAACCAGGTTTGTAATGGCGATCACCGTGGCCAAAAGAATGGCATACGGCAGCCCTAAAATCAAAAAGCCAATATAGCTTACAATGCCTAATCCCAACGAGGTAGAAAGCCTTACCACAATATATTTTTCTATGATCACGTCGCTTTCATGGCATACGGCGCAGACATTATTATAATGAGCGTTATCCCGTACAAACACCCGCAGCAGACGCTTCACAGAGCGTTTGATCTTGTTATAGTCATACAGCAGACAGAAGGTAGCGATGATATAAATCACCGCGTCAAAAAGAAAGCTTATCGTTGAGGATACGATTCCCGTTGCTGCGGAAAACAACTGGAACGCTCCCGCAAAAGCCTCGGCGGAATCTTTGGCCTTCTCTGCCGCCGATTGCAGCACCGACACCACATAGCTGTTCACGTCAATATCCAGCCACTGAGACAACGCCTCGATCTGCTGGCTGAGAAACGCAGTAAAGATATTGATGTATTCCGGCAGACGAATCACTAAATCCGTGATATTGTTAATAACGTTCGGCACGATAACGGCTACCAGCAGCCCGGCCAGGCCTAAAAACAGAATGAGCACCATTGCGCAGGCTGCTGCATGCTGCCATTTATGCGTTTTTCTTTTACTGATAATTACCAGCAGCCTCTCCAGCCATATAACCGGATGCCGCAGCAGATATGCCGTGGCAAAGGCAATCAAAAACGGCGTAAGCGCGGCAACGCCTCTTTGCAGCGCCGGCATGATACCGGCAAAAATCTGCCAAACCAAAATGGCCACAAACACCAGGGCTACGATCGCCCAGAAACGTTTTTCGCTCTTCAATCAAAGCGCCTCCTGTCAGTTTTGACGGTTTGCCATCTTTGCGGCACGGTATCTGGCGGTAGGATCCAATATTTTTTTCCGTATCCGTATATTCGCCGGAGTAACCTCGGCCAATTCATCCTCACCCAAATATTCCAGCGCCTGTTCCAAGCTCATGCGCTTGGGCGGAATCAAATGCAGCGCGTCGTCCGATCCGGCCGAACGGGAATTGGTCATATTCTTGCGTTTGCATACATTGACCTCAATATCCTCCGGCCGGGAGCTTTCCCCTACGATCATCCCGCTGTAGACCTGCTCTCCCGGACCGATGAACAGCGTTCCGCGCTCCTGGGCGTTAAACAGTCCGTAGGTAATAGATTCGCCTGTTTCAAAGGCAATCAAAGATCCGTTTTTTCTGCCGGGCAGCTCCCCCTTATAGGGCGCATAGCCGTCAAATACCGAATTCATCACACCTTCCCCGTGGGTATCGGTCAAAAACGTGCTCCGGTAACCGAACAGTCCCCGCGCCGGAACAAGGAACTCCATACGCCGCATGACAGCGCTTAACGAGAACATATTCACCATTTCTCCATGATTGGTGCCCATATGCTGGATCACCGTACCGGAATAAGCGTCGGGAACATCGATGATTACACGCTCCATCGGCTCACAGAGTTTGCCGTCTATCGTTTTCAGCAGCACCTCCGGCTTGCTGACCTGCAGCTCATACCCCTGGCGGCGCATATTTTCTATCAAAATGGAAAGATGTAGCTCTCCCCGGCCGGAAACCTTAAAGCTGTCAGCCGAATCCGTATCCTCCACGCGCAGGGAAACATCGGTTTCTATTTCCCGGTACAGCCGGGCGCGCAGGTGGCGGCTGGTAAGATATTTCCCCTCCTTGCCGGCAAAGGGCGAATCGTTTACCGAGAACGTCATGCTGACGGTGGGCTCGGTAATCTTTACAAAGGGCAGCGGCTCTACCGCGTCGGGTCTGCAGAGCGTATCGCCGATGTTGATATCGGCAACGCCGCTGACGGCGACGATTTCTCCGGCGGAGGCCTCTTCCACATTGACGCGCTTAAGCCCCTCAAACACCGAAAGGCTGGTCACGCGCACATTGCTCCGCACGCCTTCGCTGCCAAAGGTACAAAGGGAAACCATATCCCCCGTTTTTATGGTGCCGCGCTCGATTTTTCCGATTCCGATGCGGCCTACGTATTCGTTATAGTCAACGGTGGAAATCAGCATCTGCGCCGGCTGTGCCGGATCTCCCTCCGGACAGGGCACATATTCCAAAATCGCATCTAAAAGCGGCGTCATATCCGTGCCCGGAACCATGGGGTCCAGCGAAGCGGTACCCTCCCGGCCGGAGGCATAGATAAAGGGGCAATCCAATTGGGAATCATCGGCGCCCAGTTCAATAAATAAATCCAGCACCTCATCGGCGACGCCGTCGGGGCGGGCATCGGGACGATCCATCTTATTGATGACCACAATCACGCGCAGCCCCAGCTCCAGCGCTTTGGAAAGCACAAACCGCGTCTGCGGCATCGGGCCTTCAAAGGAATCTACCAACAGCAGCACGCCGCTGGTCATTTTCAGCACACGCTCCACCTCGCCGCCGAAATCGGCGTGCCCGGGCGTATCCACCACGTTTATTTTTGTATCTTTATAGCGTATCGACGTATTTTTAGATAAAATAGTAATTCCGCGCTCACGCTCGATATCCCCTGAATCCATCATACGCTCCTGCAGCTGCTGGTTTTCCCTGAAAATGCCGCTTTGCTTCAGCATCTCATCCACCAGCGTGGTCTTTCCGTGGTCTACATGGGCAATAATGGCGATATTTCTGATATCCTCTCGTTTCAAAACAAGTACCTCTTTTGCAGTATTTTTCCTTACCCGCTGCAAAAAGCAGCATACAGGCAGTATATTTTCGAGAACACAAACTTAACATTACATAAAATGCAATGTTTTATAGTAAAGCCTTCAAAAAATATATGTGTATATTGTAGCATACCATAAAGGGATTGACAAGCAAAAATACCGTGTTTTTCCTATAAAAAGAAAGAAGCGTTTTCGGGGCGATACCATTCATACTACGTTCTACGCTTTCATCTTGTAAAATATACCGCGCAGATTTTTTAAACAAAATATATTTTTCTGTGCGGACAAGGCGTATAAATTCAAATTCCCCTGCATACTATCCATTGAGGTGATAAAAATGGGAACATCCCAACGCATGAAAAAGAGAGAAATGAAAAAAAATCTGACGGCGCTGCTGATCATCGCCGTATTTGCCGTCATCGTATTCAGCGTAAATTCCATCGGCAAATTCATTGCCGAAAAAGTAATACAGCCGGTTATGAATCTCAATGTGGCCAAGGATGAGCGCATTGTGACCAATACCGTAAAGATCGAAGCACTGGAAATCTACGGTGTAGGCGCGGGGCAGTTTCAGGATGCCGCATCCGCGGAGGAAACCGTAAAAAAAATGAAGGACGGCGGCGGTGCCGGCTATGTGCTGGAAACGGCCGACGGCTTTACGGTTCTGGCATCCTGCTATACCGATAAAGAATGGGCCGAAAGCGTAAAGGAAAAACTTTCCTCTTCCTTTGACCAGGTATCGGTCTTTCCGCTAAAGGGTGACGAGCTCTCGGTAAAAATCACCGGCACCAAAGCACAGGCCGAGCTGATTGCCCAGGCCTTTTCCTCCCTGCGTACCACGGTCAAGGAAATGGTAGATCTGTGCGTGGAGGCCGACAAGGGCGACGTAACACGCCTGCAGGCCTGCACGCAGATTCAGTTGTGCCGCAACGATACCGCCAAGCAGCTGGAGCAGCTAAAGGCGTTAGAGAGCGGAAACCGCGTGGTAACCGTCCTGGAGGAGATGTTCACCTGCGTAAATACGGCCCTTGGCGAAATGCCCGAAAGCTCCGACGACGCTTTTGCACAAAAACTCAAGCACGCTTCGGCTTCTCTGGTGGGCGAATATATCAATTTTTACACCTCACTGGAATAAAAAAAGAGGAAAGTCCCGCCTTTCCTCTTTTTACAGCTTCTGTCCGCACGCGGAAAAACCTTATGTTCTTGCCGCTTTATCAATCTCCCGCGCCAAGGCATCATATTCCTGCGCGCTTCGGCTCGTTTTACGGAAAGCCGCAACCGGCTTGCTGGCATCCTGCGCCCATTCCACGGTACTGTCAACCCGAATGTAGGAAGAAAATACCGGCATATCCTCCATCTCCTGCAGGGTAGCAAGGGTCTGCTTAAAATAATTCTTCCTCTCGTTCACCTTGGTCACGGCAATGCCCAGAATCTTCAGCTCCGGCGCCATCTGGCATACTACAGAATAAAATTCAAACATATTGGCCAATCCGAAAAGCCCCCAGGGGCTGGCCTCGACGGGAATCAGCAAAAAATCCGACGCACAGAGCAGGTTCATCACCCAGCCGCCCAGGGTGGGCGGAGCATCGATCAAAATATAATCATATTTTTCGCTTTTCTGCACTCCCGCTAAGCATTTTTTTAAAATAAACTCCCGCTGCCATTTGGTAAAAAGCTCATATTCTATCCCGCTCATCAGCGTAGAGGAGGGAATGAGCTCTAAATTTTCGTACGGGGTTTTTACAATAAAATCCTCCAGCGGCAGCTGATTTTTAACGGCATGATATAAATTTTTCTCACCCTGGGCCATCTGCAGTACAGTTTCCTCATCAAAAAGGGAGAGAGAAAGATTCAGCTGCATATCCCCGTCGATCAGCAGCACTTTTTTTCCGCTTTGGGCCAAGCTGTATCCCACATTGGAGCAGGTGGTAGATTTTCCTGACCCGCCCTTATTATTGGCAAAGCAGATCGTGATAGTTTTTTTCATAAGGCTCCCCCTATATATTAATTTATATTAATTAGACAATATAAGTATATAAAAGAACCCCCGTTTCGTCAATGTGATTTCTTATGGACATTCCAAAACTGTTTTTTCATTTTTATAATTTTTTTTGTTCGTTTTTTTAAAATATGTTATAATATATAATACGCTGAAAAAAACAGACCGGCGTTTTCACGAACCGGCACCACACCGAATCGAGGTTTTTTATATGCTTTTTCAAACCAAGGATAATGTAAGCCTGATGTTTCAAATCATTGCCGTAGCGCTGGCGATCGCCACGCTGGTATTGGGTTGTGCCTTTGGGGCATGGTCTTGGTATTTCGGCCGCATGAGCGACGGAAAATATACGCCCAGCCAGGGTGTAGATATCGGCTCGGCCGGGAGCATTGTGGAAGGAGACGGCACCTCTTTAGGCAACCTTGCCACACTGCCGCCGATCGACGGCGACGCGGGCGCTGCCATCAGCGGGGAAGATATTCATCCCCAGGAATTAAATAACCTGCAGGCCAATATCAAAAACTGGATGAACAACGGTTCCCCTGTCCGTTCTTCCAATGTTACCAATATTCTGCTGATCGGCATGGACAACGAAAATTTAAAAAGCAATTCCCGCGCCGATGCCATGGTTATTTTTTCTATTAATCACAGCACAAAAACGATTACGCTGGCCTCGATCATGCGCGATCAGTACAGCTACATCATTCATGATAACAAAGGTGCTTTTGAAAAGCTGCACCATGCCAATGCCTACGGGGGCCCAACCCTGCAGATTCAAATGCTGGAGCGCTACTATAAGGTGTCCATTGATAATTACGCAATCGTGAATTTTGCTTCCCTTCCCAAAGTGATTGACGCAATGGGCGGTGTGGAAATAGAGCTTTCCCAGGAGGAGAGTCAGTATCTGCGCAACAAATGCGGATTCAAGCGCCTGAGCACCGGCAAAAACACCCTGAGCGGTCAGGAAGCGCTGATCTATATGCGGATACGGGAAAACATCGGCGGTGACGAGGCGCGCGTAGACCGGCAGCAAAAAGTCATTAAGCAACTGCTCGCCCAGGCCAAAAGCTACGGCGTATCCTCGATGCTTTCCATTCTCAATACCATGATCCCCTATATCCGCACGGGGCTTTCCTCTACCGATATGCTCGGCTACGCTACCAATGCGCTGACGAACGGCTGGCTGGATTACTCCATTCAGCAGATGTCTCTTCCTGACAGCGACTGCGCCAAGGGCTTCCGAAATGCGGCGGATCACATCTGGTACTGGAAGGTAGATTATCCCTTGGCAGCCCGCAAGCTGCAATTGGCGCTTTACGGCCAAAGCAATATCGCTTTGGATGTAAACCGGAAAAGCTGGATTCAGTAAACCTGCTTAAACAGGAACGTTCTGTTCCTGTTTTTATTTTTTAATATGCTGCATTCGGAATGCCAGGGCCGGCATTCCGTAAGCTTTTTTAAAGGATTTCATAAAATGGATCTCATCATGAAAGCCGCAGGAGGCCGCCACGGTTTTTATAGGCAGCTGCGTTGTCTCCAGCAGCCGCGCTGCCAAAGCCAGTCTGCAGGAAATCAAATACTTTACCGCGGTAACACCATATTCCTCCTTGAAAATCCGGCAGAGCTGGGCGTGGCTGATATGCAGGCTGCGGCAGAGCTGCTCCACAGTAAAATCCGGGGAAGCAAAGCTTTGATCGATCAGCTTTTTAATCTGCGCGGCGCCCCGCAGAGGCTCCCTGCTCCCGCATAGATGCAGGATTTCATAAAAAGCAGAAAGCGCCATAAAGTACCCGTCACCGTCCTCTGCCAGCATACAGCCGAAGAGCCGCTGCAGGCACAAGGGCACCTGGCCGCCTGCCGGCGCCTCCCGAACCGGCGCCTCAACCGAAAACCCCATCTTTTTTCCATATTCCTCTGCTTTTGCACCATCAAAGGCAAACCAAACGTATTCCCAGGGTGCAGCTTCATCAGGATAATACATGATCTGCTCCTGCGGCGGCAAAAAGAACAGCTGCCCAGCCCGCACCTTATAAAACGTTCCCCCCAGCATCAGCGTCCCGCTGCCGCCCAGAACATAGTGCAGCGTATAAAAATCTTGTACACGCGGCCGCTTGATCGGCACAACCTTTTCAAAATCATTATATCCTAAATATTTTAAATAGAAATCGCCTTCGTAGGAGAAGGGCCTGATAAAGTTATAATCCTCTATAAATTTTCCCATAAAATCACCTATAAAATATTCTATCATATCCGAAGAAAAAAGTAAAGAATGATAAAAAAACACAGTTTTTTGATAAGGAAACCCATTGCCGATATACAAAGGTGCGCAGTATGATATAGGTATATTCCGGGCAGGATCTATTGCTCGCAAAAAAAGAAAGGAATCTTATTTTATGACGAAAAAAATCAATTTAGCAGTAATCGGCCTGGGAAACAGAGGCTGCTGGGTCATTGAAAACGTACTTTTAAAAATGCCGGATGTACACGTTGCCGCGGTATGCGATGTTTATGAGGACCGTGTTGCCGCCATGATAAAAACCACAGCGGGTGCCGAAGACGGCGCCGCCCAGGGTTTTACCGACTACCGTCAGGCGCTTTCCTTGCCGGGACTGGACGGCGCATTGGTATTCTCCTCCTGGGAAACCCACGGGGAAATTTCCATGTTTGCCATGGCGCAGGGGATTCCCGTGGGCAGCGATGTGGGCAGTGAGTTTTCTCTGACCGGCTGTCAAAGGCTTGTAGATACCTTTGAACGGACAAAAACGCCGTACATGCTGCTGGAAAATTGCTGCTACGGCCGGGAAGAACTGCTGGCCACAGCCATGGCCCGCGCAGGCCTCTTCGGACAGATCGTCCACTGTGCAGGCTCCTATTCCCATGACCTGCGCCAGGAGGTAGCCTGGGGCATCGAGAACCGCCATTACCGCTTTAAGAACTACCAGCACCGCTGCTGCGAAAACTACCCCACCCATGAACTGGGACCGATCGCAAAGCTTTTGAACATCAACCGCGGAAACCGCATCGTCTCCGTTTCCTCTATGGCATCAAAGGCTGCCGGGCTCAAAGAATATATCCGGCAGCAAGCACAGGAAAAAGCAGTGCCGGAATATATGAAAGAAACGGACTTTGCCCAGGGCGATATCGTTACCACCATGCTGAAATGCGCCGGCGGAGAAACGATTCTTCTGCGTCTGGACACCACGCTGCCCCGTTTTTATTCCCGTGATTTTACCGTACGCGGCACAAAGGGCATGTATGAGCAGGCAACCAACAGCGTATTTATCGAGGGTACGCACAGTGAAAAATATTTCGAGCCCGTGCGCTCCTACCAGGAGCTGATCAACAACGCCGTGGAATATGAAGCGGACTATCTGCCGCCGATTTGGAAAGATATCTCTGCCGAGGCGCAGGCCGCAGGCCACGGCGGTATGGATTACTTTGTATTCCGCGCCTTTGCCGACGCGATAAAAAAGAAAACCGATATGCCCATTGACGTTTATGACGCCGCAGTATGGATGGCCGTTTCCGTGCTTTCGGAGCAATCCATTCAGACGGGCGGCGCGCCGCAGGCAATGCCCGATTTTACGCAGGGCGCCTGGCAAAGCAGAAAACCGGCGGATGTAACGGAGCTGTAAAAAAGCAACGCTCCCGTTTGCATAAAAAGCAAACGGGAGCTTTTGTTTCCAAACCGCAAAAGTTTTACATCTCTTTTAAAAAAATTTTAACAAAATATTGACTTCTCTTTTATGATGTGGTATGATAAATATAGAAAATTTTGGAGCAATGCAGAAAATAATGGGAGGAGATTCATATGAAAAAATTTTTTAGTACACTCTTAATTGTTTCTTTAATCTTGACTGTAATAAATTTGCCTGTATTTGCATCAAATGTTACACCTGATATTGTACATAAATATACCTTTAATAACGGACGAGAAACATGGTCAACAATTGGAAGCGCATCTATATCTGTCACCACTCCCCGTTTAGTTCACGATGGTTCCTGTTTGCTTACAGTTATTAACGATTCGTCCTGGGCATCGCCCCGAGTGAACATATATAATATGATAAAAGCGGAAGGACCCGGAACTTATACCGTTCATGCAAAAGTACTAGTTGATGAATATTTACCTTACTTTTCTTGCCGAATGATTATGCGTTCAACGGAATCCTACTCCTTTTTAGAAAATAATTTTACCAGTTTAGGTGTTAAGACCGAAATATATAATGACCGTTGGACAGACGTTTCAGGTTCCTTTAAAGTACAGGCAAGCGACTTAGAAAAAACGAATGGGCATTTTTGGATCTGTTTTGATTCAATTTCCGATGACTATGATCAAACGCATTTTTATATTGATGATGTAATTATTTGCAAATTAAATGAAAATGACGTTACAAACGGACAATTTCAATACGGAATGATCGGCTGGCAGAATTGGGGAGGTTCCGGTAATTTTACGATAGAAAATCAATCAGTATTAGGAATCCCTTACGGCCATTATCTGAAAGTTTCTACCTATAGTTCCGTCGCCTGTAATGTCGACCAGATATTAGCTAAATACAGAAGTTTAGTGTATCGAATTTCATTTGACATATATATATCAAACGAATCCTATAATAACTTAAATCAAATGATATTTTATCTTTCCACTAAAGACGGATCCCAAACCTGTTACTTATATCAACCAGGGCAGTTAAGATCAGGCGGTTGGACACACTTTAGTTTTAATATAAATACATTTAACGAATATAATAATTCAGGCCTTAATATATTTCAACTACTGAATCCTGATATTAATGAAGTGGTGTTCCGTATTGAATATCGTTCAAAATCCGGAGCAGCGGAAAGCTCTTACGGAATACGGGATCTAACCTTTGTACCGCTTGTAAATAGTAATAACGACGGAGATTTTAAGCAAATAGGCGCAAACCATAGCCATGACGGCGCTCTTTCTTTGTCGAACAAAGAAGATTTTTACGTATTTATTCCCACGAAAACAGCTTTTTACGAAATATATACTACAGGTAACACTACGGATTCTTTTGGAGAAATATATCCGGCTTCCGCTAATTACAGGTTAACTTACGACGACGACAGCGGTGAATCATTCAATTTTAAAATAAGTACGGTTCTCTATGCACATAATGTTTATTATATAAAAATAACAAAATCCCCCAAAGCCGCCGGATACGGAGAATACAGTTTAACCGTTAACCTGAAATGGCTTGAAGTGAATAAACCGGTTATTCAGCAAAGATCTACATGGAATCCAAATGAACCTGATATGTCAAGATTAGAAGCGCGCGGCACAGCCGTTCGCGTCATTTTCCATCACAGCGCCGATAAATTCAGCAGTACTGATTTTTTTGAAACAGCAGCGGAAATCAAAAGAATTCAGGTTTATCATATGACAAAAGAAGAATCATATGCAGATATCGGGTATCATTACATCATTGATCCCAGCGGCCGAATTTGGGAAGGAAGAAAGCTGGAATATAAAGGCTCTCATACTCGTTCCTATAATGATGATATCGGCATTTTGCTGTTAGGCGACTTTGAATCCCGCAAAGAAAACGCTTGGAATCCGGATACCGTCAGCGACGCCATGTTCGAATCCATGCAAGCGCTCACCAAATGGCTATGTTATTCTCAACGGTTAGAGAAAAATAACGCCAGCGGCGGCGAACGTTGTCCCATTAATATGCATTGCAACTACAAAGCAGCCAACGGAAAAGACACAGAATGCCCTGGCGATAACGCCATTCCCAAAGTAAACCAGCTGGATTCCATCATCCGTGCCTGGTGTCCCTGAAGGAGAAGCTTATGAAAAAATTCCTGCGCCGCACGGGCCTTACAGCGCTGATCGTCCTCTGCTCCCTCAGCCTTGCCGCCCTGCATATCGGCCTGTACCTTTTCTGCGGGCACAGCAATGAAGTTTGGGACGTCAAACTGCATTCCGCTCCTTTCGGCAAGTTAGTTCTCGCCGTTTCCTATGATAATATGTATTTTGAGAAAATGCCTTACGGAGTTCGCAGGATGGAAGAAGGGGAAGAATTCAGTGTCGGTGACGGAAAAATAGATCCCGGTGTTTTAGGAAAATACCGCATAGAAATTCTCTTTATAGATACGAATCGGGGAGAACGGCTTTATAAACATCAAACGCCTTCTCTTACAGACGGATGGTGGTCCGCATACGATATAAAAACTTTAAATCCCTCTCTCAAGGGAAAATTTAAAATGCTGGTAACTGAGCCGGATGACTCGCTGCTCTGCATTTATATCGGTTCCGACGAGCCGTTTGAAATTAAGGAAAAGGACGGGTTTCTCTATATGCCTGCCGGAAATTTATATATCGAGCTTGAGCGCTGAGGCGTTCCGCCTTCGCTCCTGTGCAGAAAAAACCTTTGCTCCACAAGCAAATGCGGCAGTGAACGGAAAGGAGAAGCTTATGAAAAAATTCCTGCGCCGCACGGGCCTTACAGCGCTGATCGTCCTCTGCTCCCTCAGCCTTGCCGCCCTGCATATCGGCCTGTACCTTGCTGCCGCGGAAGAAGGGTATGTGCAAAATATCACGCTGCGGGAGACGGCCGCGGGGGAGCTGTCCATCACGGTTTCCTACCGAAACATTCACCATTTATATTTTGAAAAAAAGGTTTTCTGCGCCGTGTATATCCTGGATCCCGGGGAGGAGACCCTGTACGGGGATACCGGCGAAGAAAAGCTGACCGCTGACGACGGACTGGGCCCCTACCGCATAGCTATCTGCATTAATTTAGAGCTGGGGGATTCCCTGTATCAGAAATATCCGCACCGAACGGTATGCGAATATCGCGGCGCTTCCGTCCCCGAGGGCAAATACCGCATAAAAATCAGCAATCTGCCCAGCGATATCCCGGAAAGTGTAATCTATATCGGTTCCGATTTTCCCCTTCCCGTGCAGGAGGAAACGCTTCCGCCGCAATTCCGGCCGTTGGGCTCCTTCCACATAAAAAGCAGCGAAGCCGTCAAAAATGCCGGCTTTGCCTTTTCAAAACAATCCTGCTATTGCAGAAGCTGCTGCAGCGTGATACCTTCAAAAAAATCGTCGATCATTTTATCCAGTTTTTCCCACATCGGCAGTGTGGCGCAGCGGCCGGCGCGCGCGCACCGGTTCGGTGTACCTTCCAGGCAGGCCACCGGCGCTAAGGAGCCCTCGGTAAGCTTTAGAATGCTGCCCACCGTATACGCCTCCGGATCCCGGTTCAGCCGGTAGCCGCCGCCCTTTCCCCTGAGTGCATCCACAAAGCCTGCCTTGGAAAGCACTACAATAATGCCCTCCAAATATTTTTCCGAAATCTCCTGCCGCTGGGCAATATCCTGCAGGCGGATATACCCTTCGTTTCTGTGCTCGGCCAAATCCAGCATGACCCGCAGGGCATAGCGCCCCTTTGTGGAAACCATCATGCAAAATCTCTCCTTCTATGCCGGACTGCCGGCCTTTTTTTGATAATCTTTTATGGCGTTTTGAATTGCTTCCTCCGCTAAAACGGAGCAGTGCAGCTTATTGGCCGGAAGTCCGTCCAGCGCCTCGGCCACCGCCCGGTTGGTAAGCGCAAGCGCCTCGGATATCGGCTTATTTTTGATCATTTCTGTAGCCATGGAGCTGGATGCGATTGCCGAACCGCAGCCAAAGGTTTCAAATTTTACATCCTCTATGATGTCATCCTTCACCTTAAGATAAATCCGCATGATATCGCCGCATTTTGCATTGCCCGATTCGCCGATTCCGTCCGCATCTTCTATTACACCCACATTACGCGGATTTTTAAAATGATCCATCACCTTTTCACTATACAGCATGCTGTTTCTTCCCTTCTTTCATATCCCGCCAAACAGGAGACATATTTCTTAAATATTCCACAGCGGCCTTCACGTTTTGCGCAATATATTCCGCCTCCGCCGGCGTAATATCCGCCCCCAGGGAAAGGCGCAGCGACCCATGTGCAATTCCGTGATCCCGTCCTATTGCAAGCAGAACATGGCTCGGATCCAACGATCCGGAAGTACAGGCCGATCCGGAGGACGCGCAGATGCCCTTTTCACTGAGCAGCAAAATCAGCGACTCTCCCTCAATACCTTCAAAGCACATATGGATATTCCCCGGCAGCCGCCGAACACGGTCACCATTAAGGACGCTGTGCGGAATTTTTAAAAGCTCCTGCAAAAGGCCGTCCCGAATGGAACGGATACGGCTGCTGTTGTACTGCATGCGGCTGCAGGCCTCCTGCAGCGCTGCCGCCATTCCGGCAATACCGGCCGTATTTTCCGTGCCGGCCCGTTTTCCGCGCTCCTGTCCGCCGCCGTGAATCAGGCTCACTGCGGGAATGCCTCTTCTGATATAAAGCGCACCCACGCCCTTCGGCCCGTGAAATTTATGCGCCGAAAGCGAAAGCATATCAATCTTCTGTGCCTCCGTATCGATTGCAAGCTGCCCCGCCGCCTGTACGGCATCCGTATGGAACAGCACGCCCTTTTTTCTGCATACCGCCCCGATCTCCCCAACAGGCTGAACAGTACCGATTTCATTATTGGCATACATCACCGTCACCAGGCAGGTGTCCGGCCGTATAGCTTCTTCTACCTCAGCCGGAGAGACAATCCCGTTTTCATGCACATCAAGAAATGTAATTTCAAATCCTCTTTTTTTAAGCTTATCCAGAGTATGCAGCACTGCATGATGCTCAAAAGCAGAGGATATGATATGCCGCTTTCCCTTCTTCCGTCCGATTTCAGCCGCAGAAATCAGCGCCTGATTATCTGCTTCACTTCCGCCGGAAGTAAAAAAGAGCTCCTCGCTGCGGCAGCCCAGGCACCGCGCGATATCGCCGCGGGCCCGTTCCAGCCCCTCGGCAGCCCGCTGCCCCAAAAAATACAAGCCGGAGAGATTGCCGTATTCCTCCTGTAAATACGGCAGCATCGCCTGCAGCGCCGCTTTACTCAATTTTGTCGTCGCCGCATGATCCGCATAAACAAACATCTTTACTCCTCCGGAAACAACCCGGCAGAAAAATATCTGTCGCCGGTATCCGGGAAAAGCACGACAATCGTCTTTCCTCTATTTTCAGGGCGTTTTGCAAGCGTAATTGCCGCATGCAATGCCGCGCCGGAGCTGATTCCCACCAATACGCCTTCCTCACACCCTACGGCACGGGCACCCGCAAAGGCTTCCTCGTTTGATACCGTTATGATTTCATCATAAACTGCGGTGTTAAGAGTATCGGGCACAAATCCCGCACCGATGCCCTGTATTTTATGGGCGCCGGCTCTTCCGGCGGAAAGCACCGGGGAATCTTCGGGTTCTACAGCAACTACTTTTATTTGAGGATTTTTACTTTTTAAATATTCTCCCACGCCGGAAAGCGTTCCGCCCGTGCCCACACCGGCAACAAACACATCCACTCTGCCGTCCGTATCTTCCCAGATCTCAGGACCGGTCGTTCTGTAGTGCGTCTGCGGATTCACAGGATTAGTAAATTGCCCGGGAATAAAACTGCCGGGCATCGCGGCAGCCAGTTCTTCGGCCTTTTCAATGGCACCTTTCATCCCCTTGGCCCCCTCGGTAAGCACCAGTTCACCTCCGTAAGCCTTTACGGCGACGCGCCGCTCTTTTGACATCGTCTCCGGCATTACGATGATGCATCGGTATCCCTTTGCCGCGGCAACGGCGGCAAGGCCGATGCCCGTATTGCCCGAGGTGGGCTCAATGAGAACCGAGCCCGGCCCCAGCAGCCCTTTTTGCTCAGCATCCTCTATCATCGCTTTGGCGACGCGGTCCTTTACGGAACCGGCAGGATTGAAATATTCAAGTTTGGCAAGGATTCTGGCCGGGATATTATCGTTGTTTTCCATGTGTGTAAGCTCCAAAAGCGGGGTTTTCCCTACAAGCTGATCGGCTGAAGTGTAGATTTTTGTCATACTGTCCTCCTTACTGAATGGCACAAAACGCCTGTTCAAGATCTTCTATAATATCATCAATATGCTCGGTACCAATAGAAAGCCTTATGGTATTAGGTTTTATTCCCTGTTCAAGCAGCTCCGCTTCAGAAAGCTGGGAATGGGTTGTCGATGCCGGATGAATCACCAGGGATTTTACATCCGCTACATTGGCCAGAAGCGAAAAAATTTTCAGCGCGTCTATAAACTTTTTTGCCTCCTCTGCGCCGCCCTTGATTTCAAAAGTAAAAATAGAAGCGCCGCCCCTGGGAAAATATTTTTGATACAGCGTATGATGCGGATGTTCCGGCAGCGACGGGTGATTGACTTTTTCCACCAGCGGATGCTCCGAGAGATACTTTACTACTTTTAGAGCATTTTCCACATGCCGCTCCACGCGCAAAGAGAGCGTTTCCAAGCCCTGAAGAAACAAAAACGCATGCAGCGGAGCAAGTGTAGCCCCGGTATCCCGCAGAAGGATTGCTCGGATTCTGGTAATAAAAGCGGCTTTGCCCGCGGCCTTGGTAAAGCTGATGCCATGATAGCTTGGATCAGGCTCTGTGAGCAAAGGAAATTTTCCGCTGGCCTCCCAATCAAACTTTCCGCTGTCCACAATCACCCCGCCGATCGCCGTACCGTGGCCGCCGATAAATTTAGTAGCGGAATGCACCACAATATCCGCACCGTATTCAAACGGACGAAGCAGATACGGTGTAGCAAAAGTGGAATCTGTTACCAGCGGAATTTTATGCCGATGCGCTGCCGCAGCAGCAGCCTCGATGTCAATCAGCGAGGCATTCGGATTGCCGATGGTTTCAATAAAAACAGCTTTTGTCTGTTCGTCAATGGCTACTTCAAAGGCATCCGGTTTATCCGCATCTACAAATTTAGCAGTAATGCCGTACTGCGGAAGCGTATGTGCTAAAAGATTATACGTTCCGCCGTAAATAGTACGGGCCGAAACGATATGATCTCCCGCGCGGGCCAAATTTAAAAAAGTATAGGTAATTGCCGCCGCGCCCGAAGCAACACCAAGGGCCGCTGTGCCGCCTTCCAGTGCCGCCATGCGCTTTTCAAAGGCTTCCGTCGTGGAATTGGTAAGCCGCCCGTAAATATTTCCGGCATCGGCAAGGGAAAACCGGTCCGCCGCATGCGCGCAATTTTTAAACACATACGAGGTGGTTTGATAGATCGGTACCGCGCGGGCGTCGGAAGCGGGATCGGGCTGTTCCTGTCCGGCATGAAGCTGCAGGGTTTCAAAACGATATTTTTTCATAGTTTTTTTCCTTTCCTTTTGATCTCCTCTTTTCATTCTCACACATCGTAACGACGCATTCGCCCGCTTAACCACGCTGCAAAGGACGCAGGGTCTTTTTTCATTATCAACACACCTTTCTGATAGGCTGATATGATTATAAACCTATTAACATACTTTGTCAATAGGTTTTTAAGCTTTAAAAAAATTTTTTCACCGCGGCCGGACGTATTTCCATGCACAGCAGTCACCCCTGCCGGAAATCCGTATTTTATCCTTGTCAAATGCAGCGGATTGCAGTAGAATAGGAGCCGGAACAGAAAGGACGTATCCGTATGCAGGAAACCACCCTTACCCCTGTGCTGGTCATATTTTTATGCATGGCCCTCCGGCTTTACTGCCAAAAAAAACGTCTTGTACCCGAAAATGCAGCCGAGGTACTTTCGAAGCTGGAAAATTATTTTTTTGTACCCGCGCTGATCCTCAGTACCTTTATGCAGTACTGCACCGTATCTTCCATCAGCCAGCAGTATCAGCTGATTCTCTATTGCGCGCTGATCCTGACAATCGCGCTCGTTATCGCAAAACCGCTTTCGCGCCTTTTCACCCAAGACGCCTATCCGCGCAAGATCTATCGCTATGCGCTCTCCTTTGCAAACTTTTCTTTTATGGGCAACGCCATTGTACCAGCAATTTTAGGCAAAGAAGCTCTGTACCAGTATATGCTCTATATTCTGCCGCTGAACCTGGCCGTTTATACCCGGGGCGTAATGATTCTGCTTCCCCAAGGTAAAAAAGCATCACGTCTTCAAAAGCCTCTGCAACCCTTTTTTTCTCGATTCTGCTTGGCGCCGCGCTGAGGCTCAATACCGTTTTCCCGCAGCCTACAGGGGCGACAGCTCCCCTGACATGGGGATCCTGGAGCGCAAAAAAATTGATTTTTGCCCTCTCGCTTCCTTCTGCTAAACAACCGGCAGATTTTTTTCCCGACTCCCTCTGATGAGGGAGCTGTCGAGCTCCAGCGAGGCTGTGGGAGAGAAAGAAAAGCGCACACTACCCCTCCGTCGCCTGCGGCGACAGCTCCCCTGACAAGGGGAGCCAGGAATGCAGGGAGAATTGATTTTCGTTTCTCTCGGCTCCTTCTGCTAAACAACCGAAAGACTTTCGCTTTCTCGGCTCCCTCTGACGAGGGAGCTGCCGAGCTTTAACGAGGCTGAGGGAGAGAAAGCAAAAGCGCACACTACCCCTCCGTCGCCTGTGGCGACAGCTCCCCTGACAAGGAGAGCCCGGAACGCAAAAAAATTGATTTTTGCCCTCTCGCTTTCTTCTGCTAAACAACCGGCAGATTTTTGCCGGCTCCCTCTGACGAGGGAGCTGCCGAGCGTCAGCGAGGCTGAGGGAGAGAAAACTATGTTTTTAGGTCACATCGTTCTCCGATACTGGTAAGGCGTCTGACCCGTAATGCGTTTAAACGTGCGGCAGAAATGTCCTTCATCGGCAAAGCCTGTCCGCACACAAACAGACGTTAAATTCTCATTTGTGGTGCGCAGAAGCTTTTTCGCCTCGTTGACCCGCAGCATCAGCAGATACTGATGCGGTGTCGTCTGCATTGCATCTTTAAACAAGCGAAGAAAATGATATTTGGATAAATGTACCTGCTCCGCCAGCTGTTCCAGTCCCAGATTTTCCGCATAATGCGCCTGCATATAATTTACCGCAATATCCACCGCGCTGCGTACCGCGGAAGTCCCCTGCGCCTCCGACCGGGAAACTCCGGCGGCAAAAAGCAAATTCTCTAAAATGTGGCTGCGCCGGGAAAGGGCAAGGCTGTCGGTAAAATGGATCTGCTCCAGCAGTTCCTCCAGGGCTTCTGTTGTTTTTTTAGGGTAAGCCCATATATTAGAATTCCGGCAGATCAGATCCTGATAAAAGCCGTTTTCATCCCCCCGGAAATGTACCCAATAGAATTGCCAAACTTCCTTCCCGGCGGTTTCATAGCGATGGTATTTGCGGCAATCGATCATCGTCCCTTCGCCCGCCTTTAAAAGATATTGCTTTTCTTCCGTATAAATACGCCCCGCACCGGAAACCGTAAACAATAAAAGCTTATCGTTTTTATCCCGGCGAACCGTAAAATATTCCGCCCTTGCATAAAATTTGCCCGCCTCCACTGCCAAAAACGGCGGCTTTGCTTTTTGCCGAGGAGAAAGCTCCGGCGCAATCTTCCAAATTGAGCGCGGCTCTACATCCATATGATATTCCTGATACATAATAGTCCTCCGTAGCAATTTTGTTCAATATTTTAGCAATATTTACGAATGACAAGGTTTATACACCCGTATAAAATATTGATATCCGTATTATATTCCATTTTTTTGATTCTGCCAAGTGTTCCGCAATAAATTTATATATTGGAGGTAAAAAGATGGCAAAAGGTTATGAAATCGGTGTTTATTATTTCCCCAACTGGCATCCGGATGCCCGCAATGAGGCACTGCACGGCAAGGGCTGGACGGAATGGGACATCCTGAAAGGAGCGCGCCCGCACTTTCCCGGCCATAAACAGCCTAAGGTTCCTCTATGGGGCTATGAGGACGAATCCAAGCCGGAGGTGATGGAAAAAAAGATTGCCGCCGCTTTGGAATACGGCATTTCCTCCTTTATCTTTGACTGGTACTGGTACGAAGGCAAGCCCTTTTTGGAGCGCGCCTTGGAGGAGGGCTTTTTAAAGGCCCGCAACGCAAAAGATTTTCGCTTTTCACTGATGTGGTGCAACCACCACTGGATGGAGCTGTACCCCAAAAAGCGCAGCACGCCGCCCTACACCATCTACCCCTGCGTGCAGGACGAAGCCGCGTTTATCAAGCTGACCGATTATGTGATCGAGCACTATTTCAGCCATCCCTCCTACTGGCGGGTAGACGGCGGTCTGTATTTTTGCATTTATGATCTGCCCCTGTTTTTACAGGAGATGGGCGGCATCGAAGAAGCAAAACGCGTTCTGAACGACTTCCGTGAACGCGTCAAAAACGCGGGGCTGGGAAAGCTGCACCTCAACGGTATTTTAATCGAACGGCCCATTCTGCGCACCGGCGAAGATACGGATCTGATTCTGAATGACGAAATCCTTTATCAGCTGGGCTTTGACAGCATGACCTCCTACGTGTGGTTTCACTATGTGCAATCCGAATATCCCATCGGCTCCTATCAAAGCGCACTGGAACAGATGCGCGCCATTACCAAGCGGTTAGGCTCCAGCAAGCTGCTGCCCTACTACCCCAATGTTTCCATGGGCTGGGATTCCACGCCCCGGTGTGCCCAAACCGACGTGATTGAGCCGCTGGAGTATCCCTTCTGCAACGTGATGGACACCTCGCCCAAAGATTTTGAAGCCGGTCTGCAGCTGGCAAAGGATTACCTGGATTCCAGCCAGTTAAACACTAAAATGTTTGTGATCAACGCCTGGAACGAATGGACCGAGGGCAGCTATTTAGAGCCGGATACCGAATACGGCTACGCATATTTAGAAGCCATAAAAAAAGTTTTTGAAGGATAAGGAGAATATTTATGCAAACAATTTCCAAGCTGAAACCCTCGCCCCGGCCGCGAATCGGCCTTTACAGTGCAGGACTGCATGCCTATTGGGCCCAATTCGAAGGCATGCGCGAACGGCTGCTCTGCTATAACCGTTTTATTGAAGCCAAGATCTCGCAATGGGCGGACGTCTATAACTTAGGCCTGGTAGATGACGAAACCAGCGGCCGCGCCGCCGGTGAATGGTTCAACAGCCATAACGTGGACCTGATTTTCTGCCATGCGGCCACGTACTTTACCAGCTCCACCGTACTGCCGGTGCACCAGCAATGTACAGCGCCTGTGGTGATCTTGAACCTGCAGCCCGCCGTGCAGATGAACTATGCCAAAACCTCTACGGGCGAATGGCTGGCTCAGTGCGTAGCCTGCCCGATTCCCGAAATCGCCAACGCGTTTAACCGGGCCAAGATCCCCTGCCATATCGTCAACGGTCTGCTGGGGTTAGAAGAACAGCCCGATTTTGCCGTTTCCGATGAATGTACTGCCGCCCGGCCCGAAGCCATAAAAGCCTGGAAGGAGATCGAGCAGTGGACGCGCGCCGCCGGCGTAAAGCGGGCGCTGCGCCATACCCGCATGGGCTTTTTGGGCAACAATTACAGCGGTATGCTGGATATGTACAGCGATTTTACCATGCTGCAGGCACAGTTAGGGCTGCATGTGGAAATTTTGGAAATGTGCGACCTTCAGCGCTATATGGATGAAGTTACCCCCGACCAGGTGCAGGAAAAGCTCAGCGTTATTTCGGATTTCTTCCGCATTGAGGGAGACTCCCCCTCTGATCCGCGGGTGCGCAAGCCCACGCCCCAGCAGCTGGAATGGTCTGCCAAGGTGGCCTGTGCCCAGGAAAAGATGGTAAAGGCCTATGACTTAGACGCGCTCTCCTACTACTACCACAGCAGCGACGGCTACCCCTATGAAGATCTGCAGTCCGGTTTTATCGTGGGCCACTCGCTTTTAACGGCGGCCGGCATCCCCTGTGCAGGCGAAGGCGACATCAAAACCGGCGTGGCGATGAAGATTTGTGATATTTTAAATACCGGCGGCAGCTTCTGTGAAATCGTAGCGACGGATTACGTGGTAGGAAGTATTATTTTAGGGCACGACGGTCCCTTCCATATTAAAATAAGCGACGGTAAGCCCGTTCTGCGCGGCATGGGCGTTTATCACGGCAAAAAGGGCAGCGGCATTTCGGTAGAGGCCAACGTCGTGGCCGGCGACGTTACCCTGTTAGGGCTGACCCAGACTGCCGAGGGAAATTTACGGATGATTATCAGCGAGGCCGAGGCCATCCGCCACCCGATTTTAACCATCGGCAATACGCAGACGCACATCCGTTTCAAAACCGACCCGGACAGCTATATGAACCAGTGGTTTCGCTATGCGCCCACCCATCATCTGGCCATGAGCGTAGGGAAAAACGCCGCGTTATTTGAAAAGGTAGCCAAGCTGCTTTCGGCCGAATACGTGATTCTATAACCCGACTTCCTGCTGTTTCTCCTTGAAAAAAAACGAAAGCAGTTTTTCAAAGTCAAAAGTGCAGTCTTTTCCCGGTGGGAAAGTCGCAGTCCTCTGTATAAAAAAGTCCAACTTTATTGGACTTTTTCTATACCCTGCAGCCGAACATGCTTGCCCCTTTCAAATCCACAAAGGAAGCCGAGAGAGTCTTCCTTCATACATTCTCCTCAGCCAAAAAAACCGCACCGTCATTCCCTGCAAGCGTAAGGATTCCGTTTTCAGGAATTCTTCCCCAAAAAGGACAAATCTTTGTATTACTTTGAACGTGTATCCGGGTGCTCTTCTCATCGGAACTGTAATTTATCGCAACGATATAACTTTGTTTTTCATTGATTCTATGTTCTGTCAAACGGATGTACGGAGAAGAGGAATCAGCGATCCGTTTGCAGCCTGCACACTCGGCAAGCTCACGGTATATCAAATCATATTCCGGCTCATTTTCATTGCAGAATGCCCCTTCTTTCCGCGCAAGATATTTTTCAACCGGAGCAGTAAGAAAATACACCGCTCCTTTTCCGTAAGATCTTTTAAAAAACATAGGCGTCCCGGCAGTATCGCCGGCAAGGATCTCGCAGTCGCATTTTTCGGGAATCAGCAGGGTATCCGAAGCCATATACAGCTCCGTTCCCCTGAACTGCATGATTCTATGGGAAACGATCTGCCTTCGCTGTGCAAACTGTATTCCAAAAATTTCGGGAACCTGCCTAAACAACGCAGTTCCGACAGAAACATAGAATACCGCCCCTTCTTTTACCCTTTGCAGCAACTCGTCTAAGCGCCTTTTGGGAATAGACTGAATACCCATAAGGCTTGGAAAAATATACAACGGCGCCTCGGGTATCGGATCAAGCGCATAAGAAAAGCGCACATCCAGATTCGCCCGCTTGGCCAGCAGATAGGCGGAACGAAGCGTTTCTATATCCGCATCGCCGTCATCGCGGGGAACAAGGACAACGCCGTTTACCGTATGCTCCGGCAGATTTCCGCCGGGAAGCAGGGAAAGCAGTTTTTTTAACCTGAGATTTTCCGCTACGATGGGCTTCGGCTTTAATGCTTTGTCAAAAAAGCCGTAATCGCTGCCGATGTTATTCCAATCATAGGGGGCATACTTCAGATGTCCCTGGTCAAAGGCGCACCACCACAAAATTCCCCGGCAATTATGGGCAAGTGCTGCAAGCAAAGCTGCCCGGTAGAACTTTGCTTCCGTCTCATAAGAGCAATTCATATAGCCAATGGAGCCAAACTCCTCAATAAACGCAGGAATTCCGCCGATATCCTCGGTGATCCGGCATTTAAAGCACGGATCAAGGATCGGCTTCATAGAAGCAAGCGGGTCCTGTGATGTGGCAAAAATATGATAGGGATGCGTTGTGTGAACGTCACAATACTCGCCGACCGTCTTTAAATTGCACAGTCCCTTTTCGATGCTCAGCGTATGCATGCCTGAAATAACGGACCGCGACGGATCCGCCGCCCGGACGGCATTCGTAACCGCGCTGCACCAAACATAAAAGGCATCCGTCTTAAAATCCTTTTCACTGACCAGCGAGGTAACCTCATTTCCTATCTCCCAGCTTAAAATAACCTCTTTATTCTTAAAGCGATTTACAAAATATTTTACATACCGCAGCTGCCATTTGGCAACGGTCGGATCGCCGATCAGGCTTTTTCCTGCAAAAGCCGGCGGCGCGTAATTCCGAAACGACATATGTCCTGTAATCAAGGCAACGATCAGCTGCATATGATGCTTCTGCGCAAGTCTGCAGAATAAATCAAATTTATTGCAAGCCTCCTCACTGACACCCGCTCGTCCCGCAGCTGTATCTGGCAGCGGTTCCTCCCCAAACCTGTATTCATATGGACCGCGCGGAGTATAAAGCGCATGAATCGGCTGAAAGACATGCCACATTGGGAATACGCGGAGCAGAAAGATTCCCGCCTGCTCCAAAAGCTCCAGATCCCGGTCAATCGCCTGTTCATCGAAATCATCCCACATATTGATCGCATTTTTCGATGCCCAGTAATTGATTCCCGTAAAAAACCCCTTCGGAAGCGGTTCCTTATTCATTTGTCTTCCCCTCTCTCTTGACCTTTTTTCTATTTTCTGTATAATAGTAGCATAATCCATGCAAAAAATATTGCTGTTTTTTAATCTATGATTTGCTTTTTTTATATTTTAAAAAAGAAGGTCCTCTGTGCCAAATGGAGAGAATAGAGCATCTTGACTTAAAAAAAGCCGGCCCAAATGGTGTAAGTGCATCCTCCGCAAAGGTATTCAGTTATCATACGCATATCCACGCCTATTATGAAATGATACTATATGAGCCCTTTGACGGATACCTTGCAGTCAATAACAATAAAATAGCCGTAAAAAGTCCTACGGCCGTACTCCTTACACCCTCTGACCTGCACAGGATTCAGGTAAACGGCATAAGTGACGCCGAATTTATAAAGATTTGTTTTGCTCCGAGCCTTGCGCTGTTAAAAAATACCCAGCTACCACGGTCTTCGCTTTTGCTGAGAAATATCGGCGGTGGCTATCTCCTCTCTCTGTTTCAGGAACTCCTGCAAAGCTGTCAGGATCCTGTTTATGCTTCCTTACTGATCCAAACAGCCCTATACATTATAGAAACGAAGGGCAAAGCCTTTCCGCCCGTTCACAATCTGCGGGCTCATGACCTGGTAATCAGCGCATCCAAGCTGTTAAACGAACATTTCTGCGATTCTATCACTTTAACAGATACGGCAAGTCTTCTATCAGTCACGCCGCAATACCTATCCAAGATATTTTCGACCGAAATGGGCATAAGCTTTTCTGCTTACCTTTGCGATTTAAGACTCTGCCGGGCCGCAGAGCTTCTGAAATCCTCTGATAAAACGATAACTGAAATCTGCTACGAATGCGGACACGAAAATCTTTCACACTTTCACAAAAGCTTCAAAAAGAAATACGGCGTAACCCCGGGTGATTACCGAAATCAATTCTTACCGTAACTCATTCTCTTACATGAATCTGCTCCTTACATAATAAAAAATCACAAAAACAGGTTGCCATTTAACCGAGGGCATGCTATACTATAGTCAACCTGCCACCGGGCAGAGATGCGAAAAGCATCCGAAAGCATATCGTTAGGTCTTTGAAGATATGCTTGCGGGGGCTTGTTTTTTTAGGAGGGATTGTTTATGTTCCAAAAAATAAAATCAGCGATATGTTATTTTTCCAAGGGCGAGCTGGCACTTTGGGGAATCTCCGTTTGTTGTATTCTCCTGTCGTTTTTGCTGTTTGACAGAGAAAATTATTTCACGCTTCTATCCTCCCTGATCGGCGTGACCTCCCTGATCTTTTGCGCAAAAGGCCACCCCTTCGGTCAGCTGCTCATCATCCTCTTCAGTCTGTTATACGGCGCGATCTCCTTTACATTCGCCTACTATGGGGAGATGATCACCTATCTGGGCATGACCCTGCCCATGGCAGTTTTTTCATGGATATCCTGGCTGAAAAACCCCTACAACGGAAATAAAACGCAAGTAAAAATCAACAGGCTCAACCGTCGGGAAACCGTTTTTATGTTTGCTTTAACGGCTGCCGTAACCTTCGCTTTTTACTTTATTCTCGCTGCGCTTCATACCGCGAATTTGATTCCCAGCACCGTATCGGTGGCTACAAGCTTTCTTGCCTCCTATCTAACGTTTCGAAGAAGCGCCTATTATGCGCTCGCCTATGCGTTAAACGACGCCGTTTTAATTGTTTTATGGACGATGGCCGCCTTAGAGGACGCGTCTTATCTGTCCGTTATAATCTGCTTTCTGCTGTTTTTTATCAATGATATCTACGGCTTTATCAGCTGGTCAAAAAGAAAAAAACAGCAGATGCAGCAATCGGCAGAATAATCTGCTCCTGCCCCGAAAAGGGAAGCCGAAACTATTCCCGTTTTCTGCACATTCGGCCGAATGCCTTTTTCCCTCTTCCCGCAGAGAAAAAGGATTTTCAGAATAGAATAAAAAATGCAGCGGCAAAGAAACAAAAGGAAACCCGCTCCGTCTTTCTGTAAAACGAAAGCTTCCGTTCATTCCGGCTTAGATGCAGGATCGATCAATTGCGGAACCTTATCCGCATCGTCTTTTTTCTTCCGGCTAAAAAGCAATTCGAGCATCCAAAATACAAAAGAGACGAAAACCCCTATCTGCAGGGCGACAGCGATGTCCAGGCCTGTTATTCCCTGCCAGACGGATACCGTTGGATGCACCAAAGAGCTTGGATCATATGCTGCCATCGGAACCCCGAATATACGAATCTTATCCAAAATAAGAACAACGGCTGCAAAAACGCTGCTTAAAATCACATTCCATAAAGAACAAAACAGGAAGCTATGATAAAACCTCCCTTTAAGCGCATACCGAAAAAAGGCAAGCAGAAGAACCGGAACAAAGGAGGCAGCCATTGCTTTTGCGTACCCGCTCCAAGCAAAACGCCAAAAAGCAGCATTCCCAAAAGTATCCCGCAAATAGGTGTTCTCCTCTCTGGTAAAAAGAAAAGCCGATAAACCTGTCAGAAGGATAAGAGAAACGATAAAGAACAACGATTCTTTTATTTTTTTCAAAAAATCACCGCCTTGAGGTCTAATAGCACAACCTGTTAGAGAATTTCAAGCTTTCCTAAAAAATACCGTATGGATGCAAGCGTAACCTTTGGGGAATAAAGAGAACGCGTGCGGCGCAGAATGAATTTTTGATACCAAAAATTAAAACGGGCGCCCCCCGTTTTGACACGGCACAGTGGTTTTCAAAAAGAACAGAGGAAAAAACGAAAAAATTTTTAAATAGATTGAATTTTTTTATCAATTAAGTCTCGGTAATACTCGTTATTTCTTTTTTTCACAACATAAAAATGCTTTCCGCTTTCCTTCACGCAAAATTGATTGGCCCCACTGCTTGCATTAACACTTGCCGTACCGCGAACCACATCATATCCGGCTTTTTCTTCCTTTCCTATGACCGCCATCAACGCAAGCATTGGATCCCAGGAACTTCTGCCATTGGGTGAGTTGTGATCGCAGAGTACTTTATAAAGAATATCCCTTTTATCCAGGATACCGCCGGTGACCACATCGTAACCTATCTCCCACCCTAAAAAAGTTACAGGCACCGGGCAAACCTGGCAAAAATAATGTCCCGCTGCGCGCGAGCGTTCATTCCGGGCAAAATTATTCTCTTTGCCATTGGCTTCATCCCACTTTCCCGCCATGACCCAAAATTTCGAAACCTTTTCCGCCACCAGCTCCCTGCCGCTTAAAGAAGAAATATCGTCCGGTCCGCTTTTAAGCACATCCGCGATGACCTGAAGATAGCCTATTTCAATGATCTCCAGTTTTTCTTCACTATTGCTGAGGATCTGTCTGTAAAGCTTGACGGCATCGCAGGCGTCGGAATTGGAGCGGTATCTGCTGCTCAACGCCGAAAGTCGTTTCTGATAAGGCGGATTTCCTCCGAAATCGGTAGCGTCTAAATCGATGCCGAGCGGAATATTATATACCTCTTCCGCATTTAAAAAGCCCTCAAGCGAAGAAACCGAATATTCCATACAAGCGTTTATCGCAATGCCTTTTATACAAATTTCCCCGGCTTTATGCGCTCTTGCCAAAATCCTGACGGCAACCGCATCATCACAATCGGTCCACCAGTCGGTACCTAAAATAAAATTTCTCATAGCGTTCACCTTCTTAGGAATTATAGCATACCGAGGCCAAGCTGACAAGACGGAAAGATCCTTTGCCCATACGCAAGAAGTCTGACAGCTTACAAATTTTTTGCTCGCACAAAAAGAAAGGCGCCGCGGCAAGCCATTCACCAATGCAAATCTGACCTTTTGCGAAAAAAGAAGGACCCATGCAGCGGGTAACTTTTAGAAAATAAAAAATCGGAACGAGTGCAACTCGTTCCAACGTGTCAAGAGGCAGCCAAAAAGATGCCGACAGAAAATTTTAATATGAACTCAAACCGACAAGAACACTGTACTTGTGTGTAAAAACACACCTCGGCAAGGCAACTTGTCAGAAACACTCTTTTTTACTATCCAAAGAGCAGAACAAAAGGCTTTCGCGACAGCTTTCTTTTACATAAACAAATCGATTATTCTTCCCTTTATTTTGCTCTTAGTATAAACTGCCATGCCGAGGAATCCGAAACCCACCACGAACAAAACCATACACTGCAGCCATCACGTTTGGTTATCTTCAAATTAAAGACTGTTCCGTTGCTTTGATTTTTCAATGTTCTCCAAAGCTCGTTATACTAATCAAGAAAATATTTCAAGATAGTCTTTTGCCCATAGGTTATGTGAACTTTCTTCATCTTTTCCTTAGCTTCTTGAATCGTATTTTCGTCAAAAATGCTTGCTTTGCCTCTATTAGTGCGATAAGTTCTGCCAAAGTGCTGATCTGTTCCATTCCTACAATAACAGCGGTGCTGCTGCAAAATGCCACCCACACAACATAAGCCGTACAGTATTATTTTGCCCTCTCTATCGGCATCCAAATCTGCACATTGCGTTCGGGTCTTGGCATCCAATGATATACTGCAAGTTCCGGGCCTTTAGCAAGATGGAAACCCATTTCCGGTATCCACTGTGTCAGAATTTGAATTCTTAGATTCAAAAGATCAAAATAATCACATATCGTGTTTTTTACATCTTTTGTTTCAAATACTGCATAGGTTGCATTAGGAATGGTGATATTCTCTAATTGCAAACTTTCCACAAAATCAACACCGGTAATATCTTTATTATACAAATTATCGCGTTCCCAACTATTCAACTGATGACAGTAATAGTAATCATATCCTTCATCCGTTACGTTAGTAACAACGCAATGGGCATCACCGTCTCCCGATACACCACGGAGAAACCATTGCTTACCTCTTGTTGTTATGAAAAGCTGCTCTTCCTGATACTCCCGTTCCTTACCGTAAGGAACACCAGTAAAATGTGTTTTATATCCCGTTAATATCATTTCGGGCTTTTCTTCAATTCTGTAATTCATAGCTCTACCCCCTTCCAGCGAAAATTTCAGTACAAGACGGGAAAAGGATTTAAGATTACTACCGTTATTTCGTGCTTGCGACGGTAAGATACCGTGGAATTTCCGGAAGGCCTTTGCAAAACTGTCCGAATTTTCATATCCGTACTTTAGTGCGACATCAATCACCTTTACATCACTTGTGGCCAGTTCTGTCCCTGCAAGCGATAGTCTGCGATTACGAATATATTCTCCGATTGTAAAACCGCAAAGGATACTAAATACTCTCTGAAAGTGATAGCTTGATGAAAAACTTTGCGCTGCGACCCTCTCGTAATCAATCGTTTCCGTCAGATTATCCTCAATATAATCGATAGCCTTTTGCAATCCGATGATCCAATCCATAGTATTCCTCCTTGCCTACCTATATTCTATCAAAAGGCTTGATATAGTTCCCGATATTCTGTGCGGAGTGTGGTCGGATTAGGTTAAAAATCCATGCAGATCTAATTTTGTAGACAGATATATTATACCAAACAAAACAATAAAAGAAAAGACGACGATTTATATCTTGCAAAAATGTGAATTTCTTATCAATGACTTTCCTGCGCAGGAGCTCACCCCCGTGACACACGCATCTTGCGGCATCCGGGGTCCCGGAAGGCAATGGCTTTACGGGGAAAAGGAGACGCAGCGCAACGAGCACGCGGCGGCTAGAAAAAAGCCGCCGCAAGCGTTATGTTGCTTGCTCCGACGTGGCTCCCCTGAGCAGGGACTTGAACCTGTGACACACACGGCTTGCAGTATCAGGGGCCCCGTAAAGCAAGCGCTTTACGGGGAAAAGGAGCGACAGCGTGGCATGCAGGTTTTCGGGCTTTGCACGGAAACCGCCGCCGCTTCGCTTGCCGCGACGCTGCGCAAAAAAGAAGGCGCTTCCTCTGCCACCGACGTCGCGCCTTCCTTTTTCAGTTAACAGCGCACTTTTAAGTGCGCTGTTCAAACAAAC